>RHMF01001672.1_pt1 | contig 10205 bp, 4 predicted proteins | sample 5365151 | NCBI WGS metagenome assembly RHMF01 (sample SAMN10266501, study PRJNA497801) | feces metagenome | isolation source: feces | host: Bos taurus | place: China: Prairie of Fairy Mountain | collected 2017-08-14 | reverse complement strand
TTTCGAAACTTTTATCCAGTCAACTTGCATCCAACCGCTGTCGTTCTTCTGAGCAAGGCGGTTGCAGTAGAATCCAAATTTGGCGCCGATCCATTTGCCAGGTCTTCCGACGAAGGTCTGGTCTGTCAATTCGACCCACTTCTTTCCATCCAGACTATACCAGAATCTTGCAGTGAGATCAGGGACGTTACCTTTTCTTTCACGAGGGGTCACCTTCATCATGACGAATACATCCGCCGCTGCATAAGCCAGAGGTGGTACAGGAGGTACGGTAGTAGACATGTATGTATTGGAATATGGCATCGGCAGAGGAACTGAATCCACCTTGACGGTCTTGAGAACCTGTTCTGCTGTGCCGTCCAAAGCCTCACTGCATTCTATATACTGGAGCATTATGCCGTCCTGTGTATCTATGAGCCTTATCGTGGCGTAGTCAAGTCCCATAAGCACGAATCCGCAGCTTTCGCCTTTTTCTTTCAACTGAGGATTAGGTATGAAACGAAGTTTTGCTGTTGCGGTGAATTCGTCAGCAGGAGTTTTCTGGAGAAGGAGATTCGGAGAGTCTCCGAGGTTTCGCCAGCCGTCTGCCTGATCCACAGAATAGAGCCTCAAGGCTCCGAGTCCGTTGGTGTGGGTCTCTCGTGCGCCTGCGTCCATATAATACCAATAAGGTGAAGGTACGCCTTGCCACTGCCACTGCAGCCCGAGCTCAACAGATGCAAACGTGTCGCTTTCTGCCGGTTGGAATACTCCTGATCCCTTCAATGCAGGTTTTCTGTACTTCATGACAGGCTCTCCGACTCCGTCACCGTCTTTATCGTCTCCGATCACAGGCCATCTTTCTGCCGTCCATGTCATCGGCTGCAGGTGCACGACGCGGCCGTATGCGTCCTTGTCCTGGAAATGCATGAACCAGTGCTCTCCTGCAGGGGTGTCTATCCATGCTCCCTGGTGAGGGCCGTTTATAGGGCTCTTTCCCTGTGCCATGACTACTCTTTCCTCATATGGTCCCCATGGGCTTGATGCCTTGAGCACAACCTGCCATCCTGTAGGAACTCCTCCGGCTGGGGAGAATATATAGTAATTGCCGTTGTATTTATAGAACTTTGTGCCCTCGATGGTCGGCTGGGTTTCATGGCCGTCATATACTATTCGGCTTTGGCCGAGAAGGCGTGTGCCGTCGGCTGACATAGGCGCCACGAAGAGCACGCTCTTATGTCCTGCGCGACTGCCGGCACATCCGTGCGATAGGTATGCCTTTCCGTCTTCGTCCCAAAGCGGGCAGGGATCGATGAATCCCTTCGCCTTCACAACCCACACCGGATCGCTCCATTTGCCGCGAGGATCGTCTGTCTTGACCATGAATATGCCTCTGTCAGGATCTCCGCAGTAGATGTAGAATTCGCCGTCGTGATAACGGATTGCCGGAGCCCACACTCCGTTTCCATGCTGCGGGATTGTGCGCCATTCCTGAGGGCCTGGAAGAGGAAGGTCTGGCGTGTCAAGCCTTTGTCCCAAGGTCTCCCACTGCCTTTCATCTGACCAGCCCGGACCAGGATAGTCTGTCAGAGCGGCGCCGATGATTTCCCAGTTTACAAGGTCTGTCGAATGCAGGATCTGCAGTCCGGGGAAGCTGCAGAAAGATGATGATGTCATATAGAAATCATCCCCGACCCTGCATACGTCCGGATCGGAATAGTCTGCATTCAGCACGGGGTTTACATAATGCGTACCTCTGTCAGGGTTCCAGGAACAGGATTCCTGCTGTGCGTATGCCTGAATGCTTAAAACTGCTGCTGTGGCCATGATTGTGGCCATACGGATAAGAGATACTGACATGATGTTATGTTTATACTACAAATATAAACATGTTCCCGGAATTTTCTTCTCAAGAAAAAGACAGTCTTTATTATTGTGACGGATTGTGATGATATCTGTTACAAAATGTGTTGAGCGGAAAATCATGTGTTTCTAATTTTAAAGTATTTGGAATCATGAAAAGAACTGCCTTGCTTCTGGACCGTCTGGGATGACACAAGGATACTTGACGGAGTACCCGGAGAGTTCATAACCACGGCAAGACGTCATGGAGACGAGTGGTTCATCGGAAGCATCACAAACCAGAAGAGAAAGGTTTCCATACCTTTGGATTTCCTTCCAGAAGGAACCCAAGGATACAGCCCGTTGTGACAAAACGTCCGTAAGTCTGTTACAAAACAAATCCTCCCTAAAAACATTGTTTGCATATTTTTGCAGATGTAAACTGATAACCAGACCACATTGGACACTGACCACAGAACCCTGACGCCAAGTCAGAGCGAGATAGTAGCTGAAGCATACCGTACCATGTATGGCGCGGTGTGCGGTTATGTGGCAAAGCGCATAGGCTCTTCAGCCGATGTGGAGGACATCGTGCAGGACACGTTCGCGTGTCTCCTGGCTCCGGGCAGGATCTTTTCGGAGCAGACAATCCGCAGATTCATTTATTCGGTAGCGCATGGTCTTGTCGTGAACTGGTACAGGCGTCACGCCTGCAGCATCAAGGCACAGGACTATTTTTTCGCGCACTCTCCGGTGTCGGCAGAAGATGCGGACATCAAGGTGCATGTGGCCGATGTGATGATGGTGGAGGCGCAGGTGCTGCGGTCGGTGGGAGACAAAGGAAAAGAGATCTACATGATGTCGGTGCATCAGGGAGCAAGCGCGAAGGAGATCGCGCGCCGTCTTGATTTGAGCGAAAGGACTGTGGAAAACCACATTTTCAGGACCAGAACCAAGGTCAGGATAGCGCTCAGACAGGCGCTTTAAGATGAAATAGTAACAACACTATTAATAAAAACTATTAACTTATGAGATTATCATCAATTCTTAGAAAAGCCTTGCAGGTAATGCTCATCCCGGCACTTTTGAGTTGGGGAGGGCAGGCTTATGCACAGCAGCAGCTCTCCGGCAAGGTGGTCGATAACGCAGGCGAGCCTGTGATCGGCGCTATGGTAATTGTCGACGGTACTACCACAGGTGCCCAGACAGATCTTGACGGTAACTTTGCTCTTAAAGTAGCGGAAGGTACGCAGGTAACAGTATCTTTAATGGGCTACAAGGATGCGAAGACCGCAATGAGAAATGGTATCATCATTACTCTCGAGGAAGATACTACTCTTCTTGATGAGGTTGTGGTGGTAGGTTACGGTGTCCAGAAGAAGGCTACTCTATCCGGTTCCGTGACTCAGGTGAAGGCAGAGGACGTTCTCGAGGGCAAGGCGACACAGAATCTTGCATCTGCTCTTCAGGGTACAATCCCTGGTCTCACGATTACCCGTACCTCTTCCCGTCCTGGTAATGAGGGTACTTCAATCGTTCTTCGTGGAGGTATTTCAGTCAACAGCGAAGCCAACAGCCCTATGATTCTCATCGATGGTGTCGAGGCGTATGCTTGGGAAATGTCTCAGATCAATCCTAATGACGTTGAAAATATCACAGTCCTCAAGGATGCCGCTGCTGCAATCTATGGTACAAAGGCTGCCGGTGGTGTCATCATGATCACGACAAAGCGCGGTAAGGAAGGAAAGGTCAAGGTTTCATATTCAGGTAGCGTGCATGCCAATATCGTAGGACAGCGTTATCCTTTGGCTTCCGGTCAGGAATGGGCTCAGATGCACAATCAGGCTGTTCTGAACGACTACAACTATGGTGCATCCCATACTTATGGATGGAAACTTGGCTGGGATCAGGCTACATGGGAGACACTTGCTGCCGGACAGCGTATTGAAGGAATGGTAAGCGGCGCGTATAGAGTTCTTGATCCGTTTGCAGACCAGTTTGATGCCGTATATGGAACCACATGGGGACAGAGTCATAATGTGATGGTACGCGGAGGAAGCGAGAAGGTGAAGGTGATGACATCCTTAGGCTTTGCAGACGACCGTTCGCTCATCAAGGTGGCATATGACGGACAGAAGAAATACAACTTCCGTACAAACCTTGACTATCAGATCAATGACATATTCAAGACAGAGTTCAACGTATCTTACGACAATCGTAAGACAAGCAGCCCTCAGCAGGGTGTGGGACATGGTCTTCAGGATATGTATCTCTTCCCTATTTATAATGAGTATGGTCAGTTCTATGACACCTTCGGCAACAACAACCTCGTTGCAAAGATGGTAGAGGGTGGACGTAGCAACAATACGGAGGAAATCATCCGTCTTGGCGGAAAACTCAAGATCGATCTCGACAAATATGTGAAGGGACTTTCATTCGAAGGATCTGCAAACTTCCGTATCCGTCACCATAAGAAGATCGAACGCCAGACTCATGTCACCATGTATGACTGGGCAGGTGAAAAGGTGTCTATTGACGGATATCCTGACTATTCTCTCGGTTCGGGTTCTGTCAACTCTCAGACAAATGATGAAAGTTGCTGGGTAAAGAATACCTTGGAGGATACCTTCTATCAGACCTATAATGCTCTCGCAAATTACAACAGGACATTCGGAGAGCATACACTCAGCCTCATGGCAGGTCTGACAGCCGAGAAACTTACATATCAGAAGTTCTACCAGTATCGCAGCGGTTTCTCTAACGATGCTCTTGATGACATTAACCTTGGTGATGCAACTACAGCACAGGCTACTGGAGGAAGCAACGGTGTCGGAATGGTTTCATGGATCGGACGTCTGAACTATGATTACAAGGACACATATCTCCTCGAGGCTCTGTTCCGTCGTGACGGTTCTTCAAGGTTCTCTCCTGAAAACCGCTGGGCAAACTTCTACGGAGTCTCTGCAGCGATCAGATTCTCTGAAATGGATTTCGTAAGAGACTGGAATGTGTTCGATGAACTGAAACTTCGTGGATCTTACGGTGAGACCGGTTCACAGGGAGGTATCGGAAACTATGACTATATCTCTACAATCGGTACAGGTACTACTGTGTTCGGCCCTAACGGTGAGAAGCACAACACTTCATGGATTTCAAGCATGACTTCAACCAACAGAACATGGGAGAGAGTCGGAACAACAAATATTGCGCTTGATTTTGCTGTCCTTAATCATCGTTTGAGCGGTACATTCGAATACTATATCCGCAAGAACAACGACATGCTCATTTCTGTGACATATCCTCAGACTCTTGGTGCAAGTGCTCCTAAAACGAATGCCGGAGGTTATCGTGCCAACGGATGGGAACTTACATTGAACTGGAAGGACAGGATAGGAGAGGATTTTACATACAATGTCGGACTTAATCTGATGGATTCGCGTACACTCGTGACAAGTTATGAAGGCGCAGCCGCAATCTCATACGGTAAGAACAGCATTGTTGAAGGAAAGCCGATCAATTCGATCTATGTGTTTGAAACTGACGGATTCCTTCAGAATGTCGACGAGGTAGCCGCATACTACGAGACAATCAGTGAAAGCGGTACAATGGCACCTGCAAACAATTCTAATGACCAGTTGCGTCCGGGTTGTGTGAAGAAGGTAGACCGCAACGGTGACAAGAAGATCACTACAGATGACCTTTATTACTATGGTGATGCCAACCCTCATTATCAGTTCGGTATCAATCTCGGATTTGAGTACAAGGGTCTCGACTTCTCAGCGTTCATCCAGGGTGTAGGACAGCAGAACCTTATCCGCGAGGGTAACATCAGGGGCCCGTTCGTTTCATGGTGGATGAACCAGAACAGCACTTATCTCTATAACACATGGAATGAGGAAAACACTGGTGCACGATTCCCGCTTCTCTCATTCAATGGATCTATAAACAACTGGAACTACAGCCATTACAATGACATCAATGTGATGAAGGTCTGGTATGCGAGATTGAAGAATGTCGCGATCGGCTACACCTTCCCTAAGAAGTGGATGAACAAGGCAGGTATCGATAATCTTCGTCTCTATGTTTCAGCAGACAATATCTTTGAGGTGGATTCTGTGGCAGATAACTTCGACCCTGAGACTCAGGCGTCAACCGGTCAGGGAAAGATCGACTGCTATGCCAGAACAGTATCATTTGGTATCGACATCACTTTCTAAAGAAGAAATATCATGAAAAATCTTAAAATATATTCGTTACTATTAGGTTCTCTGATGCTTGCCGGATGTATGAGTGACTTTCTGGATCTCAAACCGACAGATTCGGAGACAGAGGCAATTTATTTCCAGACGCCTGAGCAGTTTCAATATGCAGCAAACAATCTTCATGCGAATGTCTATGCATGGAAGGGCAATGACACATATGCAATAAAGTTCGACTATGGTACTGACCTTGTCATCACTGGCAGCGATGCCGTGAACGGTACCAATGTGGCAGGAACAAAAGATACGTACTACGAACAGACTTATAAATGGCTTCGTGGCTGTAATCAATTGATAGATAAGGGACTTGCTTATTCGAACAAGTCAGAGATCGCTGGCCCTCTCGGACAGGCTTACTTCTTCAGGGCATGGCATCATTTCTTCCTCCTTCAGAGATTCGGAGGTGTACCGCTCATGCTTTCAACCCCGGATACGGATTCTGAGGTGGTCAACGGACCGAGAGCATCACGTTATGAGGTGGTAAAGTCTATCGTCGATGACCTTGATGAAGCAATCAGACTTCTTGAGGGAACGACAGTAGCAAGTACAGGAAATGATGGTCATGTGACTGTAGAAGCAGCCAAGGCATTCAAGGCTCGTGTATGTCTCTTTGAAGGTACATGGGAGAAATATAACGGCATCGGAGCAGCTGACAAGACCAACGGTGACGGAAAAACATCCGGAGCAGGAGTTACAGTTCCGGAAGGTTACCCGACCGTAACAGAATTCCTGACAGAAGCGAAGACTCTTTCAGACGAGATCATTACAAGCAATACATTCGAACTTTTCATGGGCGTGGAAACTGCCGAAGGTGCTGCAAATCCGGATCTTTATGCACATAAGAGTTATTTCTATCTCTTCAATCTCGAGGGTGCCGACTCAAATCCTGCAGGCCTTACAAAGGCTGACAACAAGGAAGCGATCTTCCGTTCCGTATATGACCATACCAACCGCAGAAGCAGTACGAACCTTACTCATACAGAGCCTGCAAAGATGACCCGCAAACTCATCGACATGTATCTCTGTACAGACGGTCTTCCTGTCCATGTGTCTCCTCTTTTCAAGGGCTACAAGGATCAGAATGCTGAGTTTGAAAATCGTGACTATCGTCTTCTTGCATGCCATCCGAAGGTTGGTGATTTCGTTTGGGGCTGGGGTAAATATGGAACAGGAGCAGATTATTCTGTAGACCTTACCACCCTTTCCGCAAATCAGTATCAGTATTTCCCTAATCTGCTTTCCAACAGTTCTTACGGAACCAAGGGACGTAAGTTCTGTTCTGAACTGGCGACATTGTCAGATGCCGGATACGAGGCGATGGATTATATGCACATCCGTCTTGCAGAGATATATCTTATCTATGCTGAGGCAGTCTGTGAACTTGGAAACGGAGTTATTTCAGATGCAGACCTCGACAAGTCCCTGAACAAGGTTCGTGCTCGTGGCGGCATAGCACCTTTGAATGCTGCTCTTATCGCTACAGCGAAGGAAAAGGGATGTGACATGTCACCTCTTGGTGAGATCCGTCGTGAGCGTGCGCTTGAACTTTATGGTGAGGGTCATCGTATCGCTGACGTCTGCCGCTGGGGTATCGCTGAGGCTGTCTTCGGTACAGAAAAGTGCGGTGTCTATGTACAGTATGACGGAGCAGACACTTACCTTGCTTCAATGAAGAATCCGGTGACCAATCAGGATATCTATTCGGCTTCTGTATGGACAGGAAACGTCGAGACCGAGACAATTACATATGAGGATCCTGCCTATACTCCTACGAAACCGGGATGTCTTATAGTGGAGCATAAGGTGAACAGGAAGTTCGCAAAGAAGAATTATCTTCAGCCTATCCCGACGGCTCAGATGGAACTTAATCCGAATCTTCTCCAGAATCCTGAGTGGTAAGAAACAGTTTAAAATTTAAGAAAGCCAATCATGAAAAAGATATTTAATATATTCATCGCGAGTATTCTGATGCTTGCTTTCGGCCTTGCAAACACTGCCTGTGTCGATGAAGTGCAGGATCCTTCGCAGAAATATGCGGCTCCAACCATCACAGGATTCTCGCCTGCTGAAGGTCTGCCGAGCAGCATTGTTACAATCACCGGAACGGAATTCGGAAAAGAACGCACAGAGCGTATCGGCCGAGTGTATTTCGGTGGTGTGGAAGCGACAGAGTATGTGAGTTGGTCTGAAACTGAGATCCAGGTCCGTGTGCCGGAAAACGGAAAGTCGGGCAACATCACTCTTTGGGTTTGGAAAAACAATGTGACTACTGAAGCGGAGTTCACCTGCATCCCAGGTGCAAAAGTCAATTCAATTAACCCTTCTGAGGCATATCCTTCAAGCGAAATTACTTTGGTGGGTGAGAACTTCGGATATTTCATGGATCTTCCTTTATCTGAGATCCTGGTAGAGTTCAAGACAACAGAAGGAACAGAAAAGGTCGCTGCAACTTCCCTTACCGAGACAGAACTCAAGGTCACAGTGCCTGCTACTGCTCAGTCAGGAGCAATGAAAGTCTATTTCGGTGACATGCAGACCATCACAACTCCTGAACTTACTCTGGTCGGTGACTATGTCTTTGATTATGCCGATTATCTTGAAATGGGAGGAACCATCAAGGTTGAAGAGGGTGGCCTCGGCAGTACAAAGAACGGCGGATGGATCATATACGAATTCACTGCACCTGCAACTGGTTACTTTGAAGCGATAGTCAACACTGCCACTACCAAGGATGGAAGTTCACTCAATGTAAACATCAATTCAGATCTCAACAAACTTAAGAATCAGGAGGTTGACGAGGCTTACACTCAGGTGATGCCTAACTCCGGAAGTTGGACTCAGGGTGAGCAGCTTACATATGGCGTATGGTATATGGAAGTGGGCAAGACCTATTACATGAAACTTACTTTCCTTCAGGAAGGCGACACTTGGGTAGGTAATGTCAACATGATCAAGATTGCTCTTGCTGCAGACCAGACTGCCGCAAGCGGCGAGATATCTGTTCCTTTCACCCCTTTTACAGAGAAGGGAGGTGACATAGATGTTACAGAAAGTGGTATCGGAAGTACAAAGAACGGTGGCTGGGTCATCTATGAGATCAGCACTCCGAGAAGCGGTCTTTATGATGTGGTGGTGGCAACTGCGACCAAGAAGGACGGTAGCAAGCTGAATATAGATGTCAACAGCGACCTCACTACCATCAAGACACAGTCTGTGAATGATGCCCTGACTCAGGATATGCCGAATTCAGACAGTTGGTCAGAAGGCGAGACCTTGACATATGGTCCGTTCAAGCTTGATGCTGGAAAGACTTATTACATGAAGATGACTTTCCTTACAAGTTCGACTTCATGGGTCGGCAACATTAACGATATCAAGGTTCTCTATAGTGACAATCAGAATTCCGGTCCGGTTACCGACTCGGAAGGTGTTTCAAAAGGTTATGTGATCTATGAAAACGACTTCAATACCGGCGATACATATTCTCCGTTCAGAGACGGTTGGGCTTGGGATCCATGTTATATCAAGGTCCAGAACCAGTATTGCGAGTTCTATTACAACCAGGCAGCCTACGATGAGGATCCTCGCCGTATGCGTGCCGGATGCGAACTCACATGCGACTATAAGACCACTACTGCGGGATGGTATGGCTTCAAGATCTTCCTTCCGGAAGGCAAGTTCTCGAAGGAAATAGAAGGCTCTATCATTGCTCAGCTGTTCCAGCAGGGTACAGCCAATACATGGGCCGGTCATCTGGATATCGACAAGGATAAACTCACAATTGATTTCCGCGCTGACTCAGGAACTGAAAATGTCAAGACAGGAGTTGTAGGAACTCTTGAATGGGAAAAATGGACTCCTGTAGTAGTATATTTCAAGGTCGGAAAGAACAAGAAAGGCAACATCAAGGTATGGATGGGTGACGATATGAAGGAAAACACCCCTACATATGATTCGGGTGCTGTCAACTTCGGTTTCGGTGACTGGATCGATGACGATACCTTGAACGGAGAGTCAAAAGGAGGCGAGGATGTCGCAGATGCAATAGGAGCGAAATTCGGCCTTTATGTTTCAAGCGGGGGTGACCGCACTATCCGTTTTGATGACGTCAAACTTCTCGAAGGA
>RHMF01001671.1_pt1 | contig 10206 bp, 7 predicted proteins | sample 5365151 | NCBI WGS metagenome assembly RHMF01 (sample SAMN10266501, study PRJNA497801) | feces metagenome | isolation source: feces | host: Bos taurus | place: China: Prairie of Fairy Mountain | collected 2017-08-14 | reverse complement strand
CGTCATCGCAGGACATTTGCGATGCGTATTTCGAGCATTGCAGCTGCAGCCTGCTTAGTGCTTGGAGTCTTTGTACATTTCGATACCCAATCAGACTACCGCCAGTATGGTCTTGGTATAGAGTTGGCGATCTCTCGTGGTGGTGGATATTCGGATAAAGCAGCTGTTGCCATCAATGAAGGACATTATGACGAGGCACTATCTCTTATCGCTGAAGGAGAGGCCAAACCATTCGTATGTGATGATAAAAATCCTGAGATTGTTGAGGCTGAGCGAGATGAATATCAGAGAGAACAAGACGAGCTTCAGTGGTATAAGACTGTTGCGTATATGCGTATGGGCAAATACATTAAGGCAAAGAAACTCTTAAAGCAGATTGCGTTGTCTGATAGCGAATATAAGGATGAGGCACAAGCTGCTTTAGCTGCTTTGCAATAAACATATAAAATATTTTTGAGGAAAAGGTAATCAGCGATGGTTACCTTTTTCTATTTTGTGCGATTAAGTAGTGAAGGTAAAACAAAGACGCTAACATATGTAAAAAAGTTATCACGATATGGTTACCTTTTTCAGGTATTAACGATTAATAATTGAAAGATAATGATAGTGAGGGTGGGCATATACACGCATAAGATTTTAGATTTAAAGGTTAAACATTTTTATAACTGCTCACCCTCATATTTTAGAGAACAACAAAACTTAAATAACACAAACTAATTATTAACACTTAAAAATTAATAACTATGGGTTACTTTTATGACGATTATGAGGAGGAACACTATGGCAAGTATCACGGTTCCTATGCACAGGATGAGGAGGGATGGAGCGATGAGATGATTGACGAAGTCTTAGACGGAGATCCCGATGCCTACTGGAATATTGATTAATAGGTATCGATGTGAGTAAACCAAGGGAGTGGCTAGCCACTCCCTCTAATCTTAATTAACATTACTTGCGCCTTGTTTCTCTGTATATAATGTATACTAATTTACATACATTGATGAGCACTTTTGCGATTGTAATCACCGTGGCGCCACTGATTAGCAAATCACAAACAGCAAACGCAAGGGCGATGACAGCTAATCAGAATCAAAAATTATAAAATATTTTCATACCTATAAAATTTGGGAGTTAAAACAAGAGAATAACTCTCGCATCTTCATAACTTAACATCTTTTTAGGCTACACTCTCAAAGAGAAGACACATTGCAAAGTTACTATTTTTTTGTTAATTTTGCAAAAACATATAGAAATGGGATAATGGAAGAGTATATATTACATGAGTTAATGGAAGGTGTAATGACAACTCAAATGTTAGCTGCTAGTATTAATCTAAAATTTAATGCGAATTTTACTTATAAACAGACATACAATAAGTTGTACTATTATGCCCAAAGACACATCATTCCAATACAACGATACAACACCGGTAAATACACTTATTGGGGGATTAAATATTAGCACTTAAATAATGGATATGAATAAGTTCCTTCATAATCTTGCACTTATCGTATTTTCAATATTCTCGCTTATACTATATGTATCTCCGAGCATTTTGATGTTGTATGGTGTATTTGTATTATTTAAAGGTTGTGGTGACTCCAATGATGATAATCAAGAAGCGAGAATAGAGAGACTCCAAAAAGAGATAACCGATATAACCACTGACATAAATATAGACTATGCAGAATATAACTACGCTGAATGTAAAGACAAATGTAAAGAACTGATAAGACTATGCAATGAGCACGCGGATATTGAACACATTGATCTTGCTGTAGCTCCGGCTCATCTTTTGCTTGGTAAAATGTATTATGACGAGGCTGATTATGATGCCGCTAAAGTACACCTACTGAAATCTACTAAAGCTTTTGATCAGTATAAGCAGCAGTTAATTGTGTATGGTGTAAAATGGTATTACGAGACGATAACTATGCAATACCTAATGCTCTGTGATATCACAAAACAGCAAGAAAGTTGGGAGGAATGCAATGAGTATATGGAGAATATAATGTCTGCTCTAAAAAAAGCCGATTGCTCCGAAGCACAACAACTACTTCCAATGTTTATAGTCAAGTATGGACATATGGCATCACACTTCTTGGATTATGCAAAAGCGGAGAAGTTATATAAAGAGGTTATTGATAATAGCGAGATATACTCAAAATATATCGATTATGACAAATATTGCACTGAGGCATATCATAGTCTCATCTCTATATATGTTGCACAATTACAGCCTGAAAAAGCATTAGCATTGTATGATGTGATGCTAAGAAATGAATGCTCAAAGACATCGGATAATACTACATTAAGATGTAGTAGCATTGTGTCTATAGCACTATGTTATATATATCAGAATAATACTAGCCAAGCTATGAGGATTGCTAAAGAATATCAGCAAAGCGAGGTGGCTAAATATGGATCTGATAGTGTGCAATCCATAATGGCTAATGCGTGTTTGGCAAATATTAGAACGGTAACCGGTTTAATAGATGGTAATCATAGCGATGACGACATCGCTGGAATGTATGAAGATGATATTAAATTTTGGACTAAGAAAAACCAATACAGTTATCCTCAGGAGTATCGTTGGTTTATCACACAATATTCAGAACTGCTGATAAAGAGTAATAGGTGTGGAGAATTAGGAAATCATTGTTGTAACTTAATGAATATATATTCTTCTTCAAAGGTGAGTGAAGAGTATATATTTGCCAGCTTGTTATACGCAGAATGTCTTGTAGCACAATCTAAGTTGAAAGAGGCCGAAGGGCTTGTTGATGATGTATGCAGACTAATAAAAGATAATCATTTATATATCTATCAGCAATTAGAGTCTTCATCTTTATTAGCATCAATTTATGAGAAACAAGGGCGTACAGATGATAGCAAAAGGATGACCAATATATCATATCGTTTAATAGTAGATTTTCCATTAGGAAATATTCAAGCTGCAGATCCTCTGGGTTATGCAAAACTAATAGAGAAAGTTTTCAGCAATTATATAACATACGGAGATTATGATAGAGCGTTAGAAATTAGCAACACGCTTATAGAGATTTATAAAAAAGTAAACATCGGCCTAAATAATAATCTATGTAGAGCCTATATTCTTCAGGCGCTTGCATATAGAGGATTACACGATTCGGAAAATATGATCGCGTCGAGTAATTTAGCAATAAGTATGGATTGTGGAGATGAAATCCATTGTATAGCCTATGATATTATTGGATATGGACATTTTGTATCAGGAAATTATGATGAAGCAGAAAAATATCTAATTGCAGCTATATCACATAACTCCGATATCGATCCATATATAGTAGATATGTGCTATAAGGATTTATCTTTATTGTACATCATAAATGGAGATTATGCACAAGCAACTAAATATGCTTCAAAAATTACGCATAACAGTCTTGAAGAGGAACTGCTTATAGCCTGGCAGAGTGGAAATATCAGACAAACTGAGAAGCATATTAAGGCATACTATGATTGGCTTGTTAATAATATTAAAGATGTCTCAAGTAGCTTATCAAACGAACAGTTTACAACATTTGCTCACAATCGCCTTGATTGGGATATTTTGCCATCAATTGCTCTATCTTTTTCTAATAGTACAGAGTGTTTGCAAATAGCATATAATTCAGTGATTAACTTTAAGGGAGTATCGTTGAGAACAGGAAGAGAAGTGACTCAGTATATTAGATGCTCGGGGATACAGACACTTAATGACAAGCTGGATCAGATAATTAGTATGCAGAATGCTCTTAATCAAGAATCTAATCCAAACTATATATTGAGCCTTAAAAATAGTATAGATGCAGCTGAAACGGAATTATATGCATTGTTGCATAGCTTTGAAGGCTCTCCATTTTTGAAGATATACAATTGGACTGATGTGCTAAATCGGTTAGGTGACAATGATGTAGCCATAGAGTTTGTCGAGTGTAATAGCCTGATGTCAGAACCCTGTTATGTCGCAATGATACTACGTAAGGGGTGGAATACCCCTCGAATAATAAAGCTATGTAATAAGGATGAATTATTTGATGTTGCAAAGATTGATCCATCATCGAGGATATATCGTAATAGCGAAGATGGTAAACAAAGATTAGATGATATATATTACAAAAAGGGGTATTCCCTAATATGGTCTAAGATATCTGACTATCTACATGATAGTGATAGGATATATTTTGCCCCTGATGGTTTACTTCATCAGATAAATATAGAGATATTCCAAGATAATATTGGCATGCGATTATCAGATAAATATGTAGTACATAGATTATCATCAACTCGTGAATTATGTATAGATAAAAAGCAGACAAGCGAGAAATCTATTATCCTATATGGAGGACTTGACTATGATATGAATGTGCAAAGTATGATATCGCAAAGTCGCCAATATAAGACAACGAGAGATAGAGGTATTTTGCGTGAATTTGCAAATGGAAGTACAAGCCCAGATATCTGGTCTAATTTGCCAGGCACAAAAATAGAAGTGGAAAGAATTAGTGAACTATGCAAACAATATAATATATCAGCTGATATATATACCTCAAAAGATGGTAATGAAGAATCATTTAAGGCGTTGTCGGGTAAAAATGTTCCCATCATCCATATTGCTACACATGGATTATTCGTAGATGACAATCCAACAGATCACGCCCATTTCCTCGGGGGTTGTCGCTCCGATAACTCGTTTGGTAGTTCAGCTCTAATTTTCTCTGGAGCGAATAATGTATGGTCAGGAAAGGCTGTTCCTGATGGCGTTGAGGATGGTGTATTACTCGCTGAAGAGATTGCGACAATGAATTTAACTGAGACAGAGTTGGTTGTATTGTCAGCATGTGAAACAGGCTTGGGTAAGATAACTAGCGAGGGCGTATTTGGTCTGCAACGAGCCTTCAAGAAAGCTGGAGTGCAGACAATTATTATGAGTTTATGGAAGGTTGATGACGCTGCTACATCCATGTTTATGCAGTCATTCTACAAACATTGGTTAGCAGGAGCATCTAAACATGATGCCTTCGCATTAGCACAAGAGACTGTTCGTTCCTATCCAGAAAAAGATTGGGAGTCCCCATACTTCTGGGCTGGATTTATAATGCTTGACTAAACAATAACATATTTTCTCAAAAAAAAGGTAATCCCAGGGTTACCTTTTGTCGTTTTATGCGATTAAGTAGTAGAAGAGTGAATTTAAAACCTTAATACTATGGCACAGAACAACAAAAAAATCAACATCGACTACATCGGAGTGGTCAAAGAGAATGATGGAAAGTTCATTTATGAGAGAGTGGATATTGCAAAATCAGAGGTGTTGCTCGCCGATCTTGAAGCAATGTATAAAAATCCTAATAGAACAGTACTAGAAATGCAAGACCTATTTAAGACCTATTTTGATACAAAGACCTACTCCAAGTCAATTTTCACTTGGTGTCTTCCATACTCATATTCATCATCGTATATTGACTCAATATGCTATCCTTATATGATAGAGATCTCTAAATATATGTCTGATAGAGAGAAATTGATCGTAGATACTAAAAATGAGATTTCAGAAAATATGGAAAGAGCAGATGTAGCAAAAAGACTGTCAGATGAAGAGATAGACCAGGCAATAGATAAAAAAGTGTGTCAGTGGGATTCAAATCTCAAAGTTACATTTTGGTACGATGCTGTTCGTTATATAAGGGCAACAGATTTCAGTCGCTTAAGCCAAAAATTAAAAGGCAATAAGTCTATTCTTGTTATGTCCAATGAAGCAAAGGGTAAAAATAAACAGACATATAGATTGAGTGAAGATCTAACAATATCTACATATACAAACTTTTGCTATGGAATTTCAACCCACTTTGATGTGAATGTTAGGTATAAAGATATTGACCTAATAACCTATTCACATCTAGTAAAATATTACTATGCAGGCGTAAGTGAGATAATAAAGTGTACTCGCTCATATGGTGCTGATAGAGATAACTGGGAACAAGCCCTATTGTTTATCTCGGATGTTGCCAATCAGGTAAAAATTGGAGATTTATCCTTTGTTAAAGGATGGTTAAAGAATGAGATTACAGAAATGCTATCACGACTACACGCTATTAATCATAACCCTATAGGTGTAATGGAGGACATCAAAGGTCGCCCAATAGACATAGGAGGCTTATGTAAAGTATATGCGATGGATGGAGATGATATAAAATTGTTAGACATCTATCCTGAAGAAATGGGTATAACTTTCAAAGCAAGCAAACTTAGTAGCGCTCTTGATCTAATTGACAGGTTGAGGTCTTCATCAGATGTATACGAGCCAGCATTAGATGCTGTTGTGCAAATCGAGGATATTAACCGTCTTCTGGCACCGGAACTAAATGAATGGATGGTAAAAATAAGTGACAAATTAGCCCAATTAGACAGTAAGCTAAAACCCTCGGAGGAGCAATTAAAACTTATCAACGAGCAGATACAAAAGCACGATGTGAAAATTAGAGTTTTATACGATGAACAAAAAGTGAAAAATATTACAAGAAAGCAAGTGGACGAAGAGTATCGCAAAAGTAATCCAGAACTAATAGAATTGGAGAAAGAGAAGAGAATACTTGAGGAGTATGTTTACAAGCTGCAAGGTGAGATTCGCAATAGAAAAGAGTTTTTAGATACACTCAATCGTTGCTATAGGAGAATTGAAGAGGCAGGTCTTTTGAGTGCGTAAAATTAATTATTCGCGGTTACCTATTCCGCTTACCTACGATTAATAAATAGAAGCAGTTGTAGCTGCAAATTAAACATCAAAACATATCGAACTATGAAACGACAGATCAACATCGACTACATCGGAGTAGTCAGGAAAGAGGGTGAGACTTACCTCTACGAGGAGCGAGAAATTACTAAAAATCAGGAGCTTATTAACAAGCTGCAAGCCGCAGTTGAGGATGACACGAAGAACATATTAGATATGCAGGCGTGTATGCACGAGGCGTTTAGCGATGCGCCGAAGCCCGTGCATCGTGTGGTGCTCCCAGAAAACTACGACATGTTCTTTGTGCTCCCTGCGACATATCCCGATTTTATAGACGAGGAGCAGTACGAGAACGAGTGCCAGAAGGTGGCGGAAAGCGTGTGTGAGGAGGATGCGCCAGAGGAACTTAAAGAGCACAACCGTGAGCGCAAGGAGGAGTTTCTTGCCGCAGCCTTGCGATACATCTACGCCACAGATTTTGCGGCTGTCGAGGCGGAGATTATGAAGGATAAGAGTGTTGTTCTCTACTCGCACGAGAAACTCGGCTGGAAGGGATGGAGGTATTCGCCCAGTGAGGATATAGAGATTGTGTTGAATACCAGTTTCGGCATAGGTGTAAGTTCCTACACCACCTTGGATATCAAGTATAAAGGGCGAAAACTTGCTATCTACTCTTCACTTGTGCAACATTACAAAGCCAATGATTTTGCCCTGGGTATGAACACTCGCACATACAACGCCGAGCGAGATAATTGGAGTAAGCTCCTACCCCTAATCTGCGACATCTGCCAGCGCGCGCAGCACGGTAGCTATGACTTGGCGGAGAAGTGGGTTAAGGATGATGTGGATACCTTCATCGGTGGTCTGAAAGAGATTGTTGCCGACCCTGCGGGAGTGCTTGCTACAATGTATGAAAACCCATTGAAAGTTGGCTGTTTGTTCGGAGTTCGGAATATGTTGCAGAAGGATGGCGAAATGCTTGAACGCTACCCTGTAGAGAGCGCAGAGCTATTTAAGGCTCGCAAGCTCTCGGATGCACTTCACTTTACCAAGAGCCTCCGCGAGTGGGCAGACATCTACCCCTCGGCAGCAGAGGTGGCGGAGTATATAGAGGAGCAGTGCCGCCTGATTATGGAGGAGCTACCCACGCTCATTGCCCGTCAGCAGCAAAAGATCGACAAGCTCAACCAGCGTCTTGACCCACTTACGGCAACTTGGCTCGAGATTAAGGAGCGACTTGACGAGGACCCCGAGAATGTCGAAAACCTAATTTCGCAGGGTCGCCTCGACGAGAGGATAGACACCATCCTCAACGAGATTATCGCCCGCGATAGTTTTATAAAGTCCCTGCAACAGTGCTACGCCACGATAACAAAGTCGGGGGTGCTTATTGAAAACCTAAAAATGATATAATATATGTTACTACAAGATATCCCTATGACCGTTCTTAAGAACGATATTCTTCAAGATTTTGCAACAGCATATCGCACAAGCGATATCAAACTAATTGCAAAGCATCTTGCGGATGAAATCCGATATGATTCACAACTGTGTTTTGAAACCCTAAATCGAGATGGTTACATTGCATTAATGACTAGTCGCTTCGCTACAAGGCTATTCGAACAAGATGAGCTGACGGTAATTCATGACCCATATTGTTATACAAATCCGATACTAATGCTTGTTCGTAATAAAAGTAAAAAGCGTTATTTTTATCGTATCGAGGCTGATTTGGATAGCAAGAAAGTTACTGCTATTGATGAATGTCTGTTTTAACTTAATAACCCTAAAACCATAATCGATGACACTTAATAAAGAAACAATAAGAATCCGTAATAGGATATTAACTATGGTAAGAAGGCGGACTCCCTACTACCAACAGGGACAATGTTTAGATGGGTTAAGACCTCTAATGCATGAAGTTCGCGAGATGGTACGAAGGCTATGCAACGAGATTAACACTGCTCCGATTGAGAGCATTGTAACGTGGCACAAAGATGTGCGTCCAAATTACGACATCAAAAAGCTTATAAGATATATTAGACATAGAAGAAAAACCCGTCACAAAGGGGTGTATTTTGATTGGGAATATGTGTTGGCGAGTATGTGGCTACGACCACACGAGATATATTTTCCTTGTGTGCATTTTTGCCCCGATTGTGGTAAGTGGACAGTGATCGCAAATGTATATACCCCCGCTTGGACTTGGAGGTATCTAATGGGGCGCGGTGGTATGATGATATTTTGCCCGCATTGCAAAAAACAGATTAAGTACATACTAATAGTAATGAATTAACCCTATGAAACGCATATTTACACTTATCGCAGTGGCTCTTGTTGCTACTTCAATGCCCGCAGAGGCACAGAAGATTAAAAGAGCAGATGAGGCTATCAGTCGTGCCAGTGAGCTGATGCATAATGCTCGATACGAGGATGCTGACAAAATCATCGATTCGCTTCTAACTATTAACCCCAACTATAGCGATGCGCTGTATCTACGCAGTAATGCCCTTTTGGAGAATGACAACTACGAGGAGGCACTCGACTATTGCAACCGTGCTATTGAGCATCACACTCGCAAGAGTAGATATGACGATAGTTGGCTATTCTATTGTCGAGGCAATATCAACTCTTTGATGCGCAACTTTGATGGTGCCATTGCAGACTTTAACAAGGCTCTTGAACTTACACCTAAAAAGGATTATCAGCATCGTGCGCAAATACTCTATAATATGTCTGGCTGTCACTATTTTAAGGGCGATTATAAGCGTGTTGAGGCTGATTTGGTCCAGGCGTTGGAGTATGATCAAGGCAAACTGCGTGTGGAGATTATCTATGCATTAGGCGATTTGTGTGTTGAAATGCAGGAGTACGACAATGCTTTGCTCTCGGCGGATGTAATGATTCAAATGGGTGAGAATCCTGCCTATGCACACTACCTTAAGGCCTATGCATACCTCGGTTTAGAGGATTACGAGGCGGCTATCGACAATGCTATTGCTATGGCGATGTATAGCCTACGCCCAGTTGATGAATATGAACTTGAATGGATACTATGGCACGATGTGGAGTATGCTCGTAAGAGACTACACGAGAGTATTGTCGAGGATGTAAATAATGAGAGAGTACATCAGCACCTCGCTATTGCTGAGGCTCTGCACGACTACGAGGTTATGCTACCACTGATTGAAGTTTTTAGTAAGAACTACGATGAGGAGCAGGGGCTTATATGGCTAACACAATACTCGGCGAATGCTGGAAAGTATGACGAGGCAGCACTTAACATTACAACGCTTATGGAGGGTGCTGAAGGTGAAGACCTATACTTTCTGACAGCTGAGCGTTGTGGCTATTATCGCCTTGCAGGCGAGTACGATAAGGCATTAGCTGATGCAAGCAGACTTATAGAACTTATACCAGAGGAGGTGTATGGCTACTACACCCGAGGTTGGATA
>RHMF01001670.1_pt1 | contig 10206 bp, 6 predicted proteins | sample 5365151 | NCBI WGS metagenome assembly RHMF01 (sample SAMN10266501, study PRJNA497801) | feces metagenome | isolation source: feces | host: Bos taurus | place: China: Prairie of Fairy Mountain | collected 2017-08-14 | reverse complement strand
GAAATTAATATCGCAGGCAAGAAGGATAGCAATCGTCACCCACATGAAACCGGACGGCGATGCGATGGGCAGCAGCGTGGCAATGTACCATTATCTCAATGCATTCGCGAGCGCAGACGCCAAGATCGTCCTGAACGATCCATGCCCTCCGTACCTGCAGTTCCTCACGGAAGGGATACCGGCTTCCGACCTCATCATACGCCAGGACAGGCCGGTCGAGGCAGAAACGGCCGTACGCGACAGCGACCTGCTTTTCTGCCTGGATTTCAACGCCTTCCACCGCACGGACAAGCTTGAAAATGCCCTGAAGGAATCAAAGGCCGACAAGATCCTTATCGACCACCACCTCAACCCTGACAGGGAATGCTTCGACCTTTCATTCTCCGAAACAGACATTTCATCGGCCTCGGAGCTGACATACCAGATTCTCATGGAGACCGGCCGCATCGCCCATGATGCATCCATGCTTCCGGCAGCATCGGCGACAGCCCTGATGACCGGAATGACTACCGACACCAACAATTTCGCGAACTCGACCTATCCGTCTACTTTCCGCATGGCATCGGCGCTGCTTGCAGCAGGAGTCGACAGAGAGGGCATCCTCGCCCACCTCTACAATCAGTACGGCGAGAACCGCCTGAGGGTGCTCGGCCATATGATGAAGGACCTCATGACCATCACCGAAGACGGAGTGGCATACATCATACTTGACAGGGAAACGCTTGACAGATACAATGTTGCAGAGGGAGATACGGAAGGATTCGTGAACATGCCGCTTTCCATCGCCGAAGTCCGGATGAGCCTTCTCCTCAAGGAAGAGGCCGACAAGGCAAGGGTTTCCATCAGGTCGAAGAAAGGCACATCGGCCAACAGATGCGCCGCTCTTTATTTCAACGGAGGCGGCCATGAGAATGCCGCAGGCGGAAAGCTGAACATTCCGGGAGACATCGCAGGCATCAAAGATGCAGCAGAATACATTGAAAGACATACACATATATTCCTCACACAGAAGAAAGAAGATGAAAAATAGGATTTTCGCACTCCTGCTGCTTTGCATCGCCGGCAGTTCATGCCTCAAGGAGAAGCTTGAGGAAGGCTACAACAAGCAGGAAGCAAACATAGACTCATACATTGCCAAGAACCCGACTGGAAAAAGGGATTCGGTCATCATCGACACGTTGAGGACTTATCTCGACACGACATTCGTCTTTGACACCACATATGTCGACGACAAGATGGTCATAGACACCACCATTGCCGGGATCGAGGTCAAGCATGATACCGCAAAGCGAGACACAACGATAACCGACTCACTGCGAGTCGTATACAACGGCGGATCGACAAGACTGGTGCGTATCGAAGGCACCGGTCCGATGCTCGAACCTGACGGTTCCGTATCGTTCTACTATGCCGGCTACACATTCAGCGGAAGCATCGACAAGAAGAACCTCTTCGTGACCAACCATCAGGCGACGGCTGAAAGTTCCAGCTTCGTGCTTACCGACCCGGACTACTCGCTGTACGAAATAAACCTCGGAGAGACAGAACTCCTCGAAGGATTGAGGGACGGACTCATAGGCGTGAGAGCCGGAGAGCAATGCGACATCCTCTTCTCCGGAAAATATGCCTTCGGCAACAGTGTCTTTGGCACAATTCCTGCAAATTCCGCCCTGGCCTTCCAGATTTGGGTCGTTGGAGTATCCAATGACTAGAGGTATCACTTTTTTTACTATCTTTGCGAGTTAATATTTCAATTCAAGAATGAACAAGACAATCAAGACAATATTGATTCTTGCTGCAGCGCTGGCTGCGGCAGGTTGCGCCAAGACTCCCAAGGTGGGAGCCAATGATGCCAACGTAAGGTATTTCAACGCATGGATGGAAGTCAACTACCCTGACCTTCAGCCAAGCGGACTCGGCATCTATGTGATTGAGGAAGAGGAAGGAACAGGCGCCGAAGTGAAGGAAAACGGATTCATCATCGCTGATTATACAGTGAGCGACCTCGAAGGAAACATTTCTTCATACACATCGAAGGAGATCGCAAAGCAGCTCGGTACATTTGATACTACAGCATACTATGGACCGAAGGTGCTCACAACGATCAAGACCACAATTCAGGCTGGTCTTGCAGATGCGGTGATCGGCATGAAGGCCGGCGGACGAAAGAAGATCATCATCCCAAGCTGGCTGATGACATACAAGTCATATGACGACCTTGCAGATTATCTCAAGAACTCATCAACAGGTACCAACACAATCTATGATATCACAATCAGGGATTTCGCAGACAGCATCAACAACTACGAGATCTCGCAGATCGAGAAGTACATAAAGGCAAATCCGGAGACCTTCAACAGCAAGATCGTAAATGACACGACCGGTTTCTATTATCAGCCGATCGAAGCAGGAAACGCTTCCGAAAAGTTCGCGAAGGACACTACCATCTACATCAACTACACAGGAAGGCTCCTGAACGGACAGGTATTTGACACTACCGACGAGAAGATTGCCAAGGATAACGGCATCTATTCATCTTCAAGGACTTACGAGCCTACCCGAATCAACTGGGGCGAGAAATATACCGACATTACCATGGGCAGCTCGAAGTCATCGACCATCAAGGGCTTTGCCCTCACTCTCTGGCATATGAATCCGATGGGCAAAGGTATCGGAATCTTCACTTCTGCCCTCGGATACTCATACAACGGCAGCGGTGCCAGCATCCCTGGGTATGCTCCGCTCATCTTCGAAATCGAGATAGTTGACGAACCGGAGGACTAGGATGGCAGAAAGATCAGCAGTACCATTAGAACTCGGAACGGAAAAGATAGGCAAGCTGCTCAAGCAGTACGCATTGCCGGCCATCATCGCGCAGACAGCATCTTCGCTGTATAACATGGTGGACAGTATATTCATCGGTCAGGGAGTCGGTCCTATGGCCATTTCCGGCCTTGCGGTGACATTCCCGCTCATGAACCTTTCCACCGCATTCGGCACCCTCGTAGGCGCCGGAGCTGCCACCATGCTTTCCGTCCTGCTCGGTCAGAAGAACTACAAGGCGGCAAACAAGGTACTGGGAAACGTAGTCAGTCTGAACATCATCATCGGACTGTTCTTCATGGTCCTTGCACTCATCTTCATCGACCCGATCCTTTATTTCTTCGGAGCTAGCGAAAACACTCTCCCGTACGCAAAGGAATACATCTCGATCATCCTGATCGGTAATATCGTCACCCACCTTTATTTCGGTCTGAACGCAGCCATGAGGTCGTCCGGGAGTCCGAAGAAAGCTATGGGACTGACAATTTTCACAGTAGTTTTCAATACGATCCTCGACCCGATATTCATCTTCGTCCTTGACATGGGCATTGCCGGAGCTGCATGGGCGACAGTGATCGCGCAGACGGTAGCGATGCTCGTGGTACTGCACCATTTCAACGACAAGGCACGACCATTCCATTTCGAGAAAGGCATACTCCGACTCGATCTCAGGGTCGCAAAGGATTCCCTGTCAATCGGTATGGGACCGTTCCTGATGAATGCTGCGGCATGCCTGGTGACCCTCTTCATCAACCAGCAGCTTCGCGAATACAGCGGCGACCTCGGCATTGGAGCCTATGGTATTTGCAACCGTTTCGTATTCATGTTCGCGATGATATGCATGGGCCTGAATCAGGGAATGCAGCCTATCGCTGGCTACAACTACGGGGCAAGACAATATTCACGAGTCAAGGAAGTCTTCTGGAAGACAGCCAAGCTTGCGATGGTCATGACCACGCTCTGCTTCGTCTTCGGCATGTTCTTCCCTAGGATGGCGGTCGGAATATTCACCCATGACGAGCAGCTTATGGAACTTTCCGCAAAGGCATTGAGGATCATGACCCTGATCTTCCCTATCGTCGGATTCCAGATGATTGCGACCAACTTCTTCCAGAGCCTCGGCATGGTCAAGAAATCGGTGATCCTGTCCCTCTCAAGGCAGATCCTGTTCCTTCTCCCGCTCCTTTACACGCTTCCGAAATGGTTCGGCGCTGACGGAGTGTGGATGAGCTTCCCTATCTCGGACGCTCTCGCTACCCTTCTCACCATCTTCATGCTCGGAAGACTTTTCAGGAAATTCAGTCAGCTCAAGGACGGAGACGACCCTTCGATCCTCGGCAGTCAGCTATAGGAGGCAATATCATGGAAAAGAAGATCATCATTACCATCGGAAGACAGTTCGGCAGCGGCGGAAAGGGCGTTGCCGATGCGCTTGGTCACAAGCTCGGTATTCCTGTATATGACAGCGAGCTGATAACCAAAGCAGCCCAGGACAGCGGTTTCAGCGCAGATCTTTTCGTCCAGAGTGATGAAAAGAGAAGGTTCTTCTCGCTTTCCGCAATCTTTGCCGGGAACTATTCTGACACAGAGAATTACATGAGCGACAAGGGCCTTTTCAAGATGCAGAGCGAAACCATCAGGAGGATCGCGGAACAAGGCTCGGCAATCATCGTAGGACGCTGCTCGGACTATATTCTCCGCGACATGGACTGCGTCATCGACGTGTTCCTTACTTGCCCCGCAGAGGAACGTGCGAAGAGGGTTTCGGAAAGAGCCGGAATCAGTCTGGAGAAAGCCATGGACATGGTCGAGAAGAAGGACAAAGACAGAGCTGAATACTACAACTACTACACATTCGGGAACTGGGGCGTAGCCTCTACTTATGACATCTGCATAGATTCCAGTCTGCTCGGCATCGACGGAACAGCAGATTTCATCATTGATTTTGCCCGTAAGACAGGAAAGCTATGAGAAGAAACAGCAGGAAGAGAAAGACACTTTCAATCATAACAATCGCATTGACAGCTGCCGCACTCGCGACAGCTTTTATGATTATTCATAAGCCGATACCGAAGCCGGAACCGCTCAAAGGGCCAAGGATCTATCTGAACGACACCTTGAGCAATGCCATGTCTGACATTCCGGAACTGGAAGGTCTGGACAGGAAGGTGACAAGGTACATGCGAGAGTGGCAGATGAAGGGAGCATCGCTTGCAATAATGCGCAACGATTCGCTCGTGTATGCAAAAGGATACGGATGGGCAGACGAGGCCGAAAAGGAGGCGATGGAGCCTTCCCACATCCTTCGCATGGCATCGGTCTCAAAGCTCATCACGGCTGCAGGAATCATGGTACTTCAGGACAGGGACTCATTGAGCATCAAGGACACCGTATTCGGTCCGTCAGGCATTCTGAACGACTCGCTGTTCAATTCGGTCATCAAGGACAGGAATTACCATAAGATTACAGTAGAGCATCTTTTAAGGCATCAGGGAGGCTTTTACCGCGACCCGCTGTTCTCGTCAAAGGACGTGATGCATCAGATGCAGCTTGGCCAGCCACCAGTAAAGGAAGACTTCTTCAGGCTTGTGCTCCGCCATAAGCTGAGCTTCATGCCGGGAGAATGGGAAAGATACTCCAACTTCGGGTACCTTCTGCTTTCCGAGATCATTGAGAAAGTATCAGGCAAGCCGTACGAGCAGTTCATATGCGAGGATGTCCTCATGCCTGCCGGATGCTTTGACATGCACATTGCTGGCTCATATTACAGCGATCGTCTTGAAAATGAAGTGAGGTACTACACACATGAAGGAGACGGCAAATTCGTCGAGGAATACACCGGAAGCGGCATAATGGTAGAACGCTGCTACGGAGGAAACAACATTCCTCTTCTTTCCGGTGCAGGCGCATGGTGCGGATCTCCTGCAGAGATCGCGCGTCTTGTGGCATCAATCGACGGCCGCCCGGAAGTGGAAGACATCATCTCACCTGAAGCCGTGGCACAGATGACCGAATATTTCGATAAGGAGACATATTCCCTCGGATGGAACGACACGGATCCTGCAAAGGGATGGAGCCGTACAGGCACGCTTTCAGGCACGACAGCCCTTGTCAAATATTTCCCTGACGGAGAATGCTGGATTATGATCACAAACACCAGCACGTGGAGAGGGCCGAGCCAGTCTCGTCAGACTGACGCATTGTTCAAGCAATGCAGAGAGCTCTACAGCGACAAGCTTCCAAAGCGCAATCTTTTCGAATAACAGATATCCCTATAACAAACGTGGTGGCTGTCCGTCGGACAGCCACCACGGCTATATATACACTACTACTGATTATAGAGAGTGAAACTCTATCTTGTAGAAACGGAGACCGTTGCCGGTCGGATAGATCTTTACAGTTCCGGCAGTGACATTGAAGTCTACAGGTACTGCACCATTCGAACTTGAGTAACCTCCAGGGAGAGATTCCGGCTCACCGTCACCTACCTTGACTGTAACCATACGGGTAAGATCCTCTGAGCTGCCGGTGTTTGAAGCATATACTGTGAGCTTTCCAGCCATGTCTGCAGTGAACTCAAAGTAACGTGTTGTACCGTCACTTTTGCCGCCTGGCTGCCAGTAGTAAGTCTCACCTGAGTTGTTCCACTTGATCGAACCACCGCCTGAAACGACCTTGAGACCGTTCACCTCAAGATTCCAGTTGCTGTCGTTTGTGTTGGCTGGAATACCACTTCCGTTCATTGCATCAACCCATTCTGGAGCTGAAAAATCCCATACATAGTCTACTCCGGCAGGAGCACCTTCGAGGGCATCGTAAACGATACCGTAGAAGTTGATGCCGTTATTGAGTACTACCTGGATATCACCAGCCTTTACATCTACAACAACATATGGGAATGCTGAAGCGTCACCTGCAGTGAATTTGTCAGCGTCCTGGATTACAGTAGGAGCAAGGATTTCCTTGTCACCCTGCATCAGGGCCATTGTACGGTCTGCTGCCGATGAGTTTGCTGAACGAGCTGCGATATAGAGCTTACCGTCGTTAGGAACGGTGATGGTCATGCTCTTGCTGTCAGAAGTCTTTGAACCCTTGAGACGAGTAGAATAAGAATCATACTCAGATGCACCTGGGACAGCGAACTTCTGTGAGTTTGCGTCGATTACCCATCCTCCGACAGTCTGTACGTAGAAACCAGCGTTGTTCTCACATACATACTTCTCTTCAGCGTTTCCGCCTTCAGGGAATGTGAGGCTGTATCTTACCACCTTGATGCCTGGCTCCTCAGGAACGTCATTGACGTGGAATGAAAGCTCTGCTGGCTGAGACTCAACGCGTGTGTAGTCATCAGCTGCAGGAACTGCAGTCACCTGGATAGCGAAGTCTCCGCCAGCCTCTTCAACTGCATATCCGCCTGTAGCGAATGAGTATGTAGTCTCGGTAATGTTCTTCTTCTTGCCGTCAACTGTCACATTATATGAAGCTGCATAGTCAACAGGATCCCATGTAAGAGTGATCTCATCCTCTGCACGCTCATTAACGGTAGTCTTATTGATCTTTACAACAGGAGTTGCGAGAACCTTGTCAAGAACCTGAACATCTGATGTCCACTGGAGGAATGTCATTGTTGCAGGATGGCATCCGTAGATGTAGATCATCTGCTCGCCTGAAACATTAGCGAATGTAACCTTCTGGTACTCTGCACCGGCAGGAACTGAAGCGGAAACCTTTCCGTCAAGGCTTACTGTAAGGTTAGAATGGCCTGCTGCCTCTGCTACAGAAATGATGATAGAGCCCGGCTCATTGACCTTGATTCCGATCGCACCGTCTACTGGGATACCACCCTCAAGAGCAGCCTCACCTGAGAACTCGAATCCTTCCTTGGTGAAGTTGACAGGAGTGTTCTTCACAAAGAAACGGATACCGTCGCGTACCATATCCTTGTCAGCCATCTTCTTGAATGTCTGGCCGTCAGTAAGATCCCAGATCTTGCCTGTTGCAGTCACGCCCTGTGTAAGGTCTTCAGGGATCTCTACATATACAGCATACCATCTTGGGTCACCTGCATTTGCCTCAACGACTTCCTTGCTTGTAACATTGTACTTGTCACGTGCGCTGTCTACGCAAGGGTCAGCCTCGAGCTCATAGCTCTCGTTCACAAGAATGCGTGCACGGCCCTCGTCAGCAGCAGCCTTAAGGTCATCACCTGAAAGTGACGAACCGTCCTCCTGTGCGACAAAGAATCTGTCGTAGCAGTTATAGAAGAAGTTGTTCGAAAGCTCTGTAGGGAATGCTGAAGTAGAGTTCTTCGCGATGAGACAGCATCTCTTGTTGTCATCGTTCATATTGAGGAACACATTGTGTGTCAGCACAAATACCGGAGCTTCACCAGCAGCATTGACAGCACGGATGTTGAAGATACCGTTGTTGTTGCCGTTGTTTGCAAAGCAGAGGTTGTTGAATGTACAGTGGGTCAGTTTGATTGACTCGAGAGTCGCCTTGGCATCGATACGGAACCATGTACGGGCACCTGTATTGAGTGTAGAGTTGATGAACTCAACGCTGTTTACAGTCGCTGCGCCACGGAAGTCGAAGCAGTCACCGCCGTCACCGCCTACATTATTGACCTCAACGCCGTCATACTTGATCGAGCCGACCTGAGGGCCCTTTGAATTCTCATAGAGAACACCACGGAGGTAGTTATTGAGCTTACAGTTCACGACTGTGATGCTCTCTACAGCTGCCGCCGCGTCGAATGTAAGATTATGCGGATAATCTGCAAGACCTGCTCCGTCAAATGTAAGGGCTTCGAGATGGATGCTGGTAACGTCTGCACCGATCTTAAGTCCACCCTGGATCGTCGGCTGTGCGCCTTCTGCTGTAGCATCTCCATAGATAGCTACAGGGCCGCCGAGAACAACACTACCTATTACATAAGGAGTCTCTGAATAAGCCACCTTGATGACTGCGGCCTTGTCAGCGATTGCCTGGGTGAGAGCCTCTGAAGTAGCGACTTCAGTCGCACCTTCGATTGTAGGACGGGTCCATGCGGAAACCTGACCACGGTCAGCACTCTTGAAGTGTACTGCGAGGGTATAGTTCACAGATGGTTTGAGACCTGTCACCTCAACCTGAGCGGCTGCAACGGCATTTGCATCTACGTCGAAACGTGTGTACTCCTCATCTGCATTGACTGCAGGAGTCACGCGGATATGGTCTACCTCCTCATCCTTTGTCCACTTGATTGTGATTGATGATTCAGACCTGTCCACAAGCTCCGGATTGAGAGAAGACTTGATTGCATATGTCTGGAGAGCGCGGTCAAAGACAGCCCAGTTGGAGTCTGCGATCTTGCCTTCTCCGTTCACAGCCTTTACGCGTGCATAATAAGTCATATCAGCCTCTAGATCCGCTGTATAAGGGATATCGGCTGCAGGAATGGTGATTGACTCGACAAGAGCACTCATCTGCTCGTCAGAGTAAAGTTCGAGAACGAACTCGGTAGCTCCCTTGGACTTGGTCCATGAGAATTCGATAAACTCTCCATTGATGACCTTGGCAGAGAGTTCTGTAGGAGTAAGGCATCGGCCGAGAGCGATCTCGTCGTTGATGTCAACCATCTCCTCGGTGCAGCTTGAAAAAGCTGCTCCGAAGGCGATGAGTGATACTCCCAATATTATTGCTGAAAATATTCTTTTCATATTATTGTTCATTTATCTTATAGATTCTTCACTTCGTTCAGAATGACATGAAAAGATTAAAAACCATAGTCATTGAAGAGAGTTCCCTGGCTGTTCACGAGAGTTGCCTCAGGGATCGGCCACCACTGTTTGGTATCAGGGTTGTTGTCATAGAATGAATCCAGTTTCTTCTGTGCTGACTCACTGTATGAACCTGTTTCATCAGAAATGAACTTGAAGTATGTTGAAACCTCACCCTTCGAGTCGGTGTAGCACTCCCAACCGTCTCCGGCAGGAGCGGTCTCTGTAGTTGAAGGCTCATTGTAGCCATAAGTCTCCATAGAACCGTCAGCCGCATATCTGTACCATACTGCAGGGCCGAACTGCGCACCTGCGTTGTCCATCCATGCCTGAAGCTCTGCCTTTGACTCGTCCATCTTGGTCTTGAGGAGATTCCAGCGGATGAGGTCCTGCTTGCGGAGCATCTCGCCCACGAACTCAAGAGCACGCTCGTCAACGATTGCATTGAAGATAGCGTCCTGACCGCTGAGTCCGTTCACATAAGATGAAGCGATTCCTTCATTACCCTTATATGCTCTCTGGCGGACCTGGAGGAGGCAGTTCTTTGCAAAGTTCTCGTCACGGTTTCCGCATGCAGGATCGTTGGCGATCTCTGCTGCCATGAGGAGAATGTCAGAATATC
>RHMF01002485.1_pt1 | contig 10208 bp, 15 predicted proteins | sample 5365151 | NCBI WGS metagenome assembly RHMF01 (sample SAMN10266501, study PRJNA497801) | feces metagenome | isolation source: feces | host: Bos taurus | place: China: Prairie of Fairy Mountain | collected 2017-08-14 | reverse complement strand
ATGAGGCTGTCGCCGTGTGGTTTCTCGACAGCGACTGGCCGGGCACAACAAAGGTGTGGGCGTATTTCACTGCGAAGCACGAAGCGGAGGATTAGAGGCCATCGGTAATATAGCGCACGACCTCGCGCTGCACTTCATCGATGCGCGAATAATCTTTACCAGCATAGCGGAAGGTAACAGAGCGGGTCTGCGATGAATGGTTAAGGCACTTGGCTACATCTTCAAGGGAGTAGCCGAGTGCTTGGTGAGCAATCTCGGCAAAGGCGTGGCGAGCGTAGTAGAAGGTAACAACCGGGATATCGAGGGCTTCGCATATCAACTTGAGTCCCTTGTTCACAGAACTGCGGAAGTTGTTGACATCGGCGTAATTCTCTGCAAAGTTGAAAGAGCGGTTGCCACGAGTGGGCGCGTACTTTGTAAATAGCGGCGCCACATCGGAGATAACCTTGACAGACAGGGTTGCAGCCTGACCTACACGCTCGGCAATCTTCGCACGGCGGTAGGTGATGCGCCCCTGCACAGGTGCTGGTGCATTATAGAGGTCAATGGCGTTCATACCCATAAGCGCAAGCGAGAGGATAAAGACATCTTGACCCAGTGCCTCACGGATAGTGGCGGGCGTAAAAGTGCAGATACGGCGGATATCCTGCACCGAGATATGGCGCTCCTTCATCGTAATCTCGGCGGGTATTTGATAGCTTTTGAAGGGGTCGAATGGCACAACAAGGTCACCTAACTCTTCATCGTTAAGCTCGGCTTGGGCCGCGCGGTGGATAGCGCGGATCCGGCGCATATATGTAGCAATAGATGTCTGCGACACGCCACGCTTGCGGAGGTGCGCCTCAAAGCCGAGGAGCCAGCGCTTTGTGATATTGGTAAATGGGAGGGTGTCGCCAGCGAATTTGCGGACGACAGATAGCGCAAAGCGGTAGCTTGCGGCGGTGCTGGCGTTGATGCTATCCTTACGCTTGGCAAGTTCGTAGCCGTAGGCGATAAAATCCCCCTCGGCCGTGGCGAGGGAGTGCGACTTGTCGATAGCGGTCTTCACGGCCTTGGCAATGTCGTGAACTGTGTAGGCCCGGATGCGAGCGCCCATAGCCTTGACGGTTTTTTGTGCTGTCAGCAAGTCGGCATCGAGTTCGAGCTTGGACTGTGCGCTCGAACGCAACTTGCCTTTGTCTATCTCCGCCTCGGTTACCCTATAATCGGTCGGTATATATGTCTTTGCGCCAGCGTGGCAGACACGAATGTAGAGCTTGCATTCACCGTTTTTGGTAGCGGGCTTGGGGTAAAGTGAAAAAGTTGCCATTTTCGTAGTCCAATTTGTATCCCACTTTTGAGCAGATATGACACATTTTTCGTGTACAAATGTGTACAGATGCAAAAGGTGGTCGGTAGTTAATAAATAAATTTCGTTGAGACTACCCTTTCGGCATACCTTTGTAACTTGCTGATATATACGCAAAAAGGCAGTCAAATGACTGCCTTTTTTTAAGTTGAGCTGTTGACGAGGCTTGAACTCGTGACCTCTTCCTTACCAAGGAGTCAAGAAAAAATGAATAACAGTCTAATATCCAAAGTGTTACTACAAAAAGTTAAGGCCTCCCGTAGTCCAATTTGTTGCCGTGCATCCTTAATTGCTGGCCGTAGTCTTCGTCAAAGAGCGCATTTTTCTTGCGATATAAACCCTCGCAATAGGGTTGTTTATCGCTCTCTATTATCTATATAAGTATAGAGGATATCGAGCCATTTGTTTGCTGTGCGAGGTGGTGTCGGGCTGTTGATAGTAAAACCATCGGGCACATACTTTACGCCATAGCGGTTAATCAACCAAGCGACTTCCTTAGCGAACTCAAGTTTGGTGGTCTCCTTGTCGGCATCTACAACCTTTATTCGACCAAAGAGATTGTCGCCCTTTGCGATATAGCCGATGCAGGGCAAGTGTTCTTTTTGCGACCACTGCCTGAAGCTTGAGGTGCTATCCTTTGGGAGATAGCCTACAAGCCTTCCTTCGCGTGTGTAAATCGCTATGGCGTGTGGGTCGTAGGAATTATCGGGGTCGGAGCTGACATAACCTAAGAAGCCACCTTTATCGCTCGCCTCGTTGTGGTAAGTTACGCCAGCGATAGATGTGCAGAATGTCGTGTCGCTAATATCTTCGTCTTCGATATCCCAGTCTTCATCGTCTTCGTCTTCGTCATCGTCTTCGTACTGCTCGACTGCTGGAGCTGGGCGAGGTTTGAGCCTTTGTTCTGGAGTTATCGAATACTCCATCATTGGCGCAAAGCTATGAGTGGAGCGAGAGGTGGGGGTTGGTTCTTCTTTGGGTGTCGCAAACCCCGTAGAGTAGCTATAATAGAAGCCAAGAGCTACTATCACTACGCCAATAAACCAACTCTCGAAGTATATTGTGGCGGCGAGAGCTGCGATGAGGAAAACCACAAAGCAACCTATCGCCGTGTTCTGCCTCTCTTCTTCTGCTGCCTTATCTATCTTTTTGCGTGCCATACTTATTTATTATTGGTTCTGTTACTCCTTGGTTATATAGTCTATCAGTTTACTCTGTTGTTCGACCTGTGCTTGAATCATCGCGAGCATCTTATCTATCTGGGAGTCCTTCTTCTCGCGCTCTGATAATATTTCTCTGCGTAAGGCTGCTATTTCCTCCATCACTGCGTTTAAGATTTCATCACCTCTCTTTGACCCATATAGTTGAGCATCCTCTCGGTGGGGTGTCTCCTGTGGTAGTTCTTCTGGGGTGGTATATCTACCGAGTTGTTCTTGCCCAAAAAAATCTATTAATCCCTGGAGATGCTTTCGCAACATTGTACGACGGCCATTTGCTATCTTAGATACTTCGGATTGGTTAGTCCCCATAATGTCGGCCATTGTTCTCTGTGATATTGAGTTGTCGGCCATTAATGCTTTGAGATCTATCATAGCTGATAAAATTATTTATCCTTCATCAAGTGCTCTATCAGCATTCTCTCGCGTTCTCCACCTTTCTCCATTTGGTCGAGGAGGCGGTCAAGATGTCTATCCTTATTCACAAGCATCTCTTGCGCTGTGGCCTCTCTCATACTCATAGAGCGTGGTGTGCGGAGTATGAGAACCACCGACCATAGCGACTGCACCTCATTTCTATCGATGATGATATCTCCGTATGCATTGTTACGCGCCTTGAGGTAGAGTTTCCCATCTTCCTCCTTCTCCACATATCGTATCTTGCCACCGGAAGGCATATCCACGAAGTACATCTCTCCCGGCACTACAGGGATGCCCGATGGGAGTAGGCGCACAAGTACAGGCTCTCCCGCGCGTATCTCAGGTTCCATATCATCGCAATAGGTGTACACCTTGCTTTGATGAAGTGGTAGAATGTCTTGTGTGGGCTTTGCATACTCATCAAGGTTGCCCGCCTTTACCTCTTTTTTAATATTTATGTCCGGGTCGCGTATCACCGAGGGAGGTAACACTATGGTCTTCTTTATCTCCTCTGCCTCTATCTCCTCTCGCACCTCTTCTTTTATCTCCTCTACCACTTCGGGCGTGAGGATTGTTACGGTTGCCTCCTGAGTTTGTGGAATATGAGCAGTATCAGGCATTGTGTACGCTTTGATAACATCCTCTCCAAAATGCTCTATAAGAGCCTTCGTATGGCGAGGTAACCAATTCCTTTTGCCTTGTATTAATAATGATAACGCAGATTGATGCTCGCCTATTAATTCAGCTAAATCCCTCTGTGATAACCCTTTATCGAACAATAATCGCCTAATGTCTAACATAATATAATTAATAGTTATAACATTATTTAATTATATAAATTAATACAATGTTAATTTAATTAATAAATATTTGTTAATTTCGATAATTAATTATTATCTTTGCACCAAGCAATGCGATTTACATTGCTTTATGCAATGCAAAGATAGAAAAAGAAAACGAAAAAGCAAACGAAATGAGCGGATTAGCGACAAAGTTACCCCTTAAGGAGTATGTAGATGGCATCGCCGACAGAACGGAGCGCTACAAGGTAAAAGAGGCTCTGAAGGCGGCGTGTCGTATCACAACGGACTCGCAGTTATGGCGCATCCTCAATGGTCGCCAGTATCCTGACGGTTACCAGCGCGAGGCGATGGCGGAGTATATCCGTTGGCATTCGGGCTCGGAGGCGTACACTGCCGAGAGCCTATTCCCTAAACCAGAAAAAGTATCGTAGTATGGCGACAAAGCTAAGCAATATAGAGTTCTTCAACGACCCTTACGGCGAGGTGATGGTGAGCGACAGCGAGGGCGTGCGCACCTATCGTGAGGAGGATAGAGGGCTTACCGATGCGATGTTTTCGCGCATCGAAGATGAGTACCCGGAGGCGTTCAAAGCATTATCGGCGATATATCGCAAGTCTGCGCCAAACGCACCCTACTTCAAGTACAGGGTTGTGCACCGCTTTATCCGTTGCAACTTCTCGGTCTATGACAGGAAGGTGGATGTAGATAGCGAGGGCAGGTTTGTGCTCGAAGAGGTGCAGTGTCCGTTGCGTTGCGAGTGCCTATATGCTGGAGTGATCTGCGATGCAAAGTTCAACACACGGCTAACCCAGCGACAGGAGGAGGTGATGCGCCTCTACTGCGAGGGCAGAAGTGCCGAGGAGATTGCCGAGGAGCTATTCCTCTCGGTGGAGACAGTAAGGACGACGAAGCGCAATGCCTTTCGTAAGGTAGGAGCGCACGATATTAACGGATTTAGAAATATAACTAAACTTTAAGACTATGGCAGCTATGTACACACGACCAGCAACGCTCTCGGAGAGAGTAAAGGGTGTTATTTGGAGATTTAAGTTCCGCCTCCTTCGTAGTATGGCAGAGGGTTGGGATTGGGCGGTCGACACCGAGTGCGACAGCCGTATAAAGAGGATTACAACCGAGGTTAAATACGAATAACTATGACAGGATTATTCTTACTTCCCGAACTTGATGACGAAGCCCCTACCGTGGAGGTTTACGACGATATTCCGAGTGCTATGAACTTCACTACAATGGTGCGCTCATACGATGAGACGATGCTCAAAGTAATGGCACTGCTCGGTTAAAGATATAGGCAACAGTACTTTCTCATAGATTATCGTAAGGTTTTAGCTTAAGTTTTAGGTTATGTTTGTTTTTATCATTGTTGCCTACCTGAGTCTGCCGTGAGGCACGCGAGGGAGGTGCGAGAGGCCTGACCGCCTCTCCCACCACAAAGCCATTGATTAAGAGGTTGTAATTGTTTTGTGTTTCAGGTAGGCGGGGTTTGACCGCCCCGACTACCACAATGGCAATAGTGCCAGAGTTTATTTTTTCAGTAGTTTTTGCTGGGTTTTGGCGTAACCCCCTTTGACACACAAGGCTAAAGAGTGTAGTCCTTATCAACGCCCCGGCGGGAGAGTCCAAATGTCGGGGCATCTGCGATAGTAACTCAGTTGGTAGAGTACAACCTTCCCAAGGTTGGTGCCGTGGGTTCGAGTCCCATCTATCGCTCAAGCAATGCCCAAAGCTGTAAGAGGGCGCATAAAAATTTTAAGTATGGAAACAACAAACGCTATTCAGAAAGTTGATTTTACAAATCTGCCCGACCTGAGCAATGCGACACCCGAACCAGTAGAGATGTCGGGAGAGTATTGGACACCCGAAGAGGTGGGCGAAACTCGTAGGCTCTTTTTCTTCGGTCTCAACATCGAGAATGTTGTAGACATGGAGAGTGGCGAGAACAGAGAGCTCCCCGTTGTTCAGTTTGTCGAGAGTGATGGCAAGGGAGGTGTTCGCTCAGTGCGTAACGGTAGCCGTCGCCTTGTTGGCATCTTCGAGAGCTTCGCACAGAGCATTCGACAGGGTGATGCTTTCGAGATTGTCTATCTCGGCAAGAAGAAGAACAAGAACAACTCGTTCAAATCAGACAACTGGAGCGTTAAGCGCCTTAACTTCAATTAGCAATGAACGGCCTACCTTTCCAACTACCTGACCTTTCTACGGCGATCGTGGCGGGCGAGCTCTCGCCACGCCTCGCCAACGGTGGCGACTACACACCACTCGAAGATTTTGTTGAGATGGTTAAGGCGCTACCCGACGAGAGTAGAGAGGTCTTTCACCTCGCCATTAACGGACAGGTGATTGCCGACCCTATGGAGGAGTACCTATCACACCCCTTCGTGAGTTCGTCACAATTAAAAGCTGCGCTAACCTCGCCAAGACACTTCAAGAAGTCAAGAGAGGAGAAAAAAGAGGGTAAGCAAGCACGACACTTTGAGCTCGGAACATTTATCCACGAGGCAATACTTGAGCCTGAGCGCTTCGCCAAGGTCGTAGTAGAGCCGAAGGCTGGGCGTAATAACCTCGACGGACTTAACACCTTGGTAGAGTTTTACGCTGGTTTGGTTGGTGTGAGTGAGGTTGGCGGTGGCGTTAAGATGGCTGAACTAAAGGAACAGCTCGAAAGCCTCATAGCCGAGGCTAAACAGCAGGGCTATGAGGTGGTAAGTGCTGCCGACAAAGAGGTGATAGATGCTATTAGGGAGAGTATCGTGGAGTATGGCGGTGGCCTCATACCACGAATTATGCGACACGCTCAGGTGGAGACCTCTATGTACTACAACGATACTGAGCACGGCATAGGCGTAAGGATAAGGCCCGACGGTATTGTGCTTGATGAAAACCTTGGCGCAAATATCATTGTGTCGGTTAAGACGACAAACGCACAAAACCTCAACCTCTTTATGCGCGACTGCACCAAGTATCGCTACGCACTCGCCGAAGGCATGTATCTCGAAGTGGCAAGCCGAGCCACAGGGCGCAAGTTTACCGGCACACTGATGATTATGGCGCAGACTGTAGCACCCTACAATGTGGCGGCCATATACTGGTCGCTCGACGACCTCAACAAGGGCCTCGAAGAGTACCATCGTGCCATACCTATCGCCAAGAGAGTGTTGGAGACAGGCGAAGCACCCGGCTTTGAGGTGTTAGCAGAAGAGGGCAACATCGGAATAATTGAAAGTTTTATAACCAACTAATATGAAAAGATATTTAGACAACGAAATTGGCGGTTTCCCTCAGCACTTCGCAACCAGCGAAGCCACCGCCTATGACTCTATGGTCGAGGTGTTCAGAGAGCTTATCGCTGAGCCTTCGACAGCAAGCGTAAAGCGAGCGCTCGAAGATGAGGAGATCGAGGCAATGCGCAGTGAGTACACACAGCTCTACGAGAATGACAGAGTAGAATGTGAATATGAACTTGCCGAGTTGGAGACTATGAAACGCAAGATAGAGCAGCGTATCAAGGCCAAGCGTGATGAGATGGCAAGCATCATGCAGCATATTAACGATAATGTGCGCACCATCAACGATGGCTACATCACCGAAAACCTCAATAAGGAGGAGAGCTTCAAGGCAGTAGTTGATGGATATGTTCTTCACTATACCTACACTGGCAATGAAGAGACAAAGGGCTGCTTCACTCTCGCCAAGGTCGAGGAGGTGAGCAAGAGCGACCGCTCCATCTTTGCATTGCAGACCAACAATCAGGAGAAGTTTATAAAGCGATTTGGGGCTGATTTTAACGCCTTAAATAACTTTATGGAGGTAGAGGCCACCGGGAGCAACAAAAGCCTTCTAATCGGCTTCAAATTAGCAGTGGCGGTGCATACTGAGTTCGTCGACATCGAGCGCGACACAATCATTGATGCACAGATGGCAAATTGGCTCGTCAAAGACGAAGCCGTAGAGAGTGTAGTGGTATATGCCAAGGCTCACCTCGAAGAGAGGGCGTAAAAGTGCCTACCTGCGTAAGCTATCCTCTCCTGAGTGGCAGAGGGTAGCCCGCAGGGTTAGGATGCGAGACGGCCACCGATGTAGAGAGTGTGGAAGTACGATAAATCTTGAAGTTCACCACCTCACCTACTGGGTAAATGGCCACTCCATCGTGGGGCACGAGGCTGACCACCTCGACAAATTGATAACGCTTTGTGGCGTGTGCCACGCAGCAAAACACAGATAATATGAAACAAGGGTTGCGATATTATCACATCGACACCGACAAATATCAGGATCGAAAGATAAAGAAACTGAAGAAAACCTTCGGTGTCGCGGGTGTTGCAATCTACGACTATATACTTTGCGAGATATACCGAGTAGAAGGTTGTGGCTTAGTGTGGGACGAAGATACTGCCTTTGATGTAGCCGAATACTGGGGCGTGAAGGAAAATTTAGTGCGCGAGATAGTGAAATACTGCGGTGTAGTGGGGTTGTTTGATTCAACACTGCTCACAAGTGGGATTTTAACCTCTGCATCAATCCAGCGCAGATACCTCGAAATGTGTAAAAAGTGCCGTCGTAGCGATGCGAGAATACCCGAAAAATGGGCGATAATTACCGAGGAAATGCCAAAAACTACGGAGGAATTACCGAATACTCCTACAAAAACGGCAATTACTACCGAGGAAATGCCAAAAACTCTGCCTAAAATAAAAGAAAGTAAAATAAAAGAAAATAAAAGAGAGGGGGATAACGCGCCCGCGCACGCGAGCCCCGATTTTGAAGAAGATAATCTTTTTAAGAAATTCACTCGATGGTGTGAGCTATACGCTCCGTTGGCAATACAGTTCAAAGAGCCCCTAACCGAAGAGCAATTTATGGGACTGCACCAAAAGCACGGAGCTGCCAAACTCAAACAGTGTGCGCTTGACCTTCACAATAAGGAGGCGTGCCGGACGATGCGAAGTGCAATAATTTCGTGGAATAAGTACCTGAAGAATATCTGATGAAAGCGAATGCGGAGATAGTAGATGATGTTGTACGGCTCGGAATAGTCGATAAGGCTATGCGAATTAACCGCGTATCTCCCATTTATGCAGACGATCTTCGGCAGGAGTTGTGCCTATCGCTATTAGAGTTGAACAACGAGCGATTGAATGATATTGCCGATAGTGGCAAGTTAGAAGCATTCGTTCACCGCACAGTGCGTAATATGTGGCGGTCGAAGACGAGTCGTTTTTACTACAATTTTCGCAAAAATGAAGCACAGGCAACCACCACCGACTATGCCCGATATATCCCCGATGATGAGGGATAATATAGTAGAGCTGATGTCGTGTACTTCTCACGACGATAGCGAGGAGCGCATTGTTGAGATGCTAAGAAAATTCTCCGAGCTATCTGAAAACGATAGATATACCCTCTGTGTATATGCTGAGTTGCGCAGCTTTCGCAAGATGGCTAAACTGCTTGGTGCAAGTGCTACAACTTGGCGCAGAGAAATAGAAAGAATAAGAAGGAATTTTACAAAATGACACTACAACAATATCACGAAAAGGCGATGACTACCAATAAGGAGGCATCGGACAACTTCACCTACTCCCTTATGGGCCTTAATGCCGAGGTGGGCGAGATTAACGATAAGATTGCCAAGTGGCGCAGACAGGGCTTGGCGAATATCAACGATAACAAGCTGGTGTTTACCACATCTGCCGAGGTAGAGGCTACACATCTTCGCAACGAGCTCCTCAAAGAGGTTGGCGATGTGTTGTGGTTTTGCTCACATCTTGCTCGACAACTTGGCTCTAACCTTGAGGAGGTAGCCAAGATGAACATCGACAAACTCCGAGACCGAGCAATGCGCAATGTAATCATCGGGGAGGGTGATAAACGATGAGCGCCAGAGAATTTTACAAGGCTGTAGTCAAGATGCGCGAGGCGCAGACGACCTACGCAAAGTATCCCTATCCACACCTCAGAGACGATGTAGCAAAGTATGAGGCTATGGTAGATGCCGAGATAAAGCGTGTGGAGGAGGTGCTTAAAAAACAAGCAGAACAAGCACAACAGAAGTTACTATGAAAGATATTGAGTTATTCAACGACCACTTCCAGAATTACAAGGTCTATGGCATACCTAAGGCTCAGCTTGTAATTGCCGACATACCATACAATGTGGGCGATGATGCTTATGGCTCGAACCCGATGTGGTACAAAGGTGGAGACAACAAAAATGGAGAAAGCGAGCTTGCCGGCAAGGCGTTCTTTGATACTGACCACAATTTCAAGATTGCGGAGTTTATGCACTTCTGCTCCAAGATGCTACGCCCAGAGCCAAAAGATAATAGCGAGGGCAAGGATATTGGCGATAATGGCAAGAAGTCGGGAGGCGCATCGTGTATGATTGTATTCTGCGCCTTCGAG
>RHMF01001668.1_pt1 | contig 10210 bp, 6 predicted proteins | sample 5365151 | NCBI WGS metagenome assembly RHMF01 (sample SAMN10266501, study PRJNA497801) | feces metagenome | isolation source: feces | host: Bos taurus | place: China: Prairie of Fairy Mountain | collected 2017-08-14 | reverse complement strand
ATAGTTCGACATTTCTGCTTCCAAATTCTTCAAAGTGTTTCGCAAACAGAACTTCGACACCTTCTCCTTATTTTTATAATATATATTTACATAATTGTCGGCAGCCTCAAAATAAAACAAATTGTCTATGCTTACAGAAAGTTTAAGATGGCCCTTATCGTCGTGGAAATTTATCAGATGAGGCTTATCAGCAAGATGATCGACTGAGGACGTTACCGAGATATCGGTCGGAGTGCTTTTGGATTTCAACTTTTCCAAATCCACGTTCTTTTCCAACAACTCAAAATAAAGCAGTGTGATAACGTATGGCAAGAACAAAATAGCCGAAGTATAAGTAAAAGTGTCGGAAAGTATATCGAAATACCCATTTTCGCGTGTACCTATAAGCCATGCAAAAAGATTACAAAACAACGATATTGATAATATCTCCACCAAAACCCACACTACATAATTGAAATACGACATCTCTTTATGGCTACGATTGTAATATATATACATCAACAGCCTACTAACAATTAAAACACCTAACCCTATAGCCACTATTATAGAGGCATACGCTACAAAACGATCGGTCGAGATAGTCAAAAATTTATTGGAGTTAAACGGTTTGAAAATTACAATAAACACAAAAGCAAAAAAGACTACAAACAATACTAATTTTATAATATTGCTACGCTCGATTAGATTATTTGGTATTTTTTTCGACATATTATTATTCTTTAATCGGTTTACAAATGCCAATAAAAATATTAGTTTAAACACATAAAAACAAAAATATCTTTATCTGCATAGTGCCTATTAACAAAACAAAGCCATATTTTTTATTGCTCTCGCACCAAAAACTGATATAATAAAATCATCATTTTTATAGTTTATCATCTAATTATAAACACGATACACTAAAATTATATATAGCTTCGATATTTACAAAGATACTATATTTTATGTAATATGCAAAATAGAAAATTATAAAGCATTGCCTAAACAGAACCACGTTCCATAACACCAAATACAACCGAGAAATATAGAAATTCTCCTATTTTTGGAAATTCAAGTTTAAGATACAGTATTATGGAATAAATACAGGCCTCGGTTTACACACAAAAACGAATCAGAAAAAATAATGTTCCAACAGGTAGAAAAATTAGATTTTATAGTCTTTCACGAGAAAAAAGAGGTGTTTTTTATCGTTTTTTGCAGGTTTTTATTCTCGAAAAATAGAATATTCAACCACAATATTCGGAATTTCACCCCATATTTAGCAATTTCGCCCATATAATCGTTTCTCTATCCCTTTTTATATTAAGCTATTACAAAAAGGAATTATTTTTGCATTTATGAAAGCAATAAAAACTATGAAATTATGGAAGAAATTAAACGCTTATTTGATATTTTAGAATATCGCAAAGAAAAATATCCTTCGCAATCGGATGTCTTGGCCGGTAAAGTAGACGACAAATGGCGTATCTACAACATTGATGAATACATCAGTCTTGCCAATTCGATTAGTTATGCTTTCATTCATCTGGGTATAAAATCGGGCGACAAAATAGCCATAATAAGTTCCAACAGACCCGAATGGAACATTTTGGATATGGCCATAATGCAATGCGGAGCAATATCTGTACCTATTTATCCTACCATAACAGAAAACGAATATTTATATATACTAAATCATTGTGAAGCAAAAATTGCTTTCGTGGAAGGCAACTCGGTACTAAACAAAATAGAATCCATCTATCCCCAACTAAAATATTTAAAAGAGATATACACTTTTATTGACAGAGGAACAAGACCTTATTTGAACCAATTGGTGGAATTGGGCAATAAATTTCCCAACGCCGAAGAACTGCAATCTCGCAAAAAATCGATAGAGCCGGCCCATTGCTCCACCATAATGTATACAAGTGGGACCATGGGAGTGCCAAAAGGTGTAATGCTTTCGCACTACAGTATAGTACAACAACTTATGAATCTACGACAAACACCTGCCAAATGGTCGAATAGAGCCTTCAGTTTTTTACCACTATGCCATGCCTACGAAAGAATGTTGGTATTTTTGTATCAATATCTTGGAATGACGATATTTTACGCTCAAAGTTTAGGAACACTGGCCGAAAACATCAAAGAAGTACGCCCCACAATGATGAGCACTGTGCCACGAGTATTGGAACGCTTTTATGATAAAATATATTGCAAAGGTAAGACAATGAGAGGGCTATCGCAAAAATTGTTTTATTGGGCCATAGATTTAGCCGAACAATACAAAATACAAGACTGCGACAGAAGCAAAGAATACAACTTTAAACATACCATAGCCGACAAATTGGTATACAGCAAAATACGCAAAAATATAGGTGGTAATTTTGATATAGTGGTAAGTGGCGCCGCCGGCATTCAACCTCGATTAGCATCCTTTTTCAGTGCAATAGGCATGCCTATATACGAGGGTTACGGCATGACCGAAACATCGCCGGTAATAGCCGTAAGTTGCCGACAAAAGTATGGTAGAGAAGTCGGCACAGTGGGATTTCCTTTGCCGGGAGTGGAAATAAAAATAGACGAAAACACAAGCGAAGTGCTTTGCCGAGGACACAACCTAATGATGGGATACTACAAAGACGAAGAACTTACAAAGCAAGTGTTTGATAGCGAAGGTTGGTTACACACCGGCGACCTTGGACGCTTTACCGATAAGGGACAATTAGTACTTGTGGGACGACTTAAAAACCTATTCAAAACATCGTATGGCAAATACGTGAACCCACAAGCCATAGAAGAAAAATTTTCGGAAAGTCCATTTATAGAAAACATCGTAGTTGTAGGTGAAAATCAAAAATATGCGGCAGCTATTATATCTCCGGAAATGAGTTTTTTGGAATGTTGGTGCAAACGTCATGATGTGGTGTTTACAACACCTCAAGATGTACTTAAAAACCCAAAGGTATTGGCACGTTATACAAAAGAAGTAAATAAATACAACGAGTTTTTTGGTGAAACCGAGAAAATAAAGAAATTCGAATTGGTGCCGGAAGAATGGTCGATAATGAACGAGATACTTACTCCGACACTGAAAGTAAGACGAAAATTGGTTATGGAACGATACAACGAATTAATAGAACGCATGTTTGCATAACCACAGAGATAAACAAAAAAAGAATCCATTTATATATAGTTATAGTTGTTAGTCTCCGTATGGATCAAATGTCCTACGGAGATTTTTTTATGATATTAACTCGTAGGCGAATTTTTATTACAGCACAATGAATTAGTACACTCTGTGCAATTTCTGACAATATATTCGACAGTTTTTTTTGAGTAGAAAAATAATAGTTTAGAATAAATTCGTATCTTTGAAAAACGAAAGAGAATTGTAAAACACAGATAAAACACTGTTTATCAACATGAAGATATTAATACTAAATGGTCCTAATCTAAATTTATTAGGTATCAGAGAACCCGAAATTTATGGTAGCGACAGTTTTGAACAATACTTTGAAACACTTTGCCAAAAGTATAAGGATGTAGATATAGAATACTACCAAAGTAATGTGGAAGGCGAAATAATAAACAAGCTCCATCAAGTTGGTTTTGAATACGATGGCATTTTGCTAAATGCCGGAGGATACACCCATACATCGGTAGCTATACGCGATGCCATATCGGCTATAAAAACACCTGTGTTAGAAATTCATATATCGAACATAGCAGCACGCGAAAGCTTTAGACATACTTCTCTCCTATCGCAAGTATGCGTAGGGAGCATATCGGGATTGGGATTGAAAGGATACAAATTAGGATTAGATTATTTTATTGAAAACTAAAGAATTCACACTTTAGTTTTTATTTTGACATACAATTATGACAGGGATAAAATTTCCTCGTGAGGCAGCAGAATTATCCTCGCGAGGAAATTTCTAAAACATCACGAGGAAATTCCAACAACGTCGCGATAGAAAAACAGACGATAATAGGGTATTTTTTTACACCCGGATTTCAACTTCGCGATGGTATACCATCAAATCCACCACACCCGGGTTTGACAGAGTTGACGGTATACCATGAATTTTACAAGTTGTACATATCAATATTTAGTATAATTTTTTCACTAAATAGAAAAGCTAAATCATTGATTTTACACAATATTACAGAAATAAATTTGAATAAAGATATAATTACAAGTACTTTTTTTTGCAGTAGATGAACTTTAGTGCTTTTACAGTGTTTATTATACCAAAAACACAAAAACACCAAACGTAATATGAAAAAGATATTGATTTTGATAATTGGAGCTGTAATAACGACAATGATAGCAAGTTGCGACGACGATGATAACGGATATACACCAAACTCATCAATAATAGAAGTTTTTTACGATTATTACCCCGATGCCACTAATGTGAATTGGTTTTACGTAAACAATTATTCTGTAGTCGATTTCGATTACTATGGCGAAGAAAAAGAAGCATGGTTTTCGTATTCAGGACTATGGATATACACCAAAACAGAAATCGAGTATAACGATTTGCCGGACATTGTACAAGAAAACTTTATGAACACATACTATAACTACGAAATTAATGATGTTGAAAAAATAGAGACAGCAAAATATGGAGTATTCTATAACATAGAAATAGAAAACGATATAACGGAACAATCGCTACTATATACCGACAGCGGAATACTGGTGAGAATATTTGCCAATACACTTCCCTACACTTGGTGGTACGACTTTGACGATTGAAGTCATAAAAAAACAAGAATATTATCCCCCCCCTAAACATCCAATATCTATCCGAAAAGGGTGTGTCTCCCAAACGACACCCTTTTTCTCTTTTAAGAGACTAAGTGACAATATAATATAGGAAGAAAAAAGATTTTTTCACAAAATCACTTGCACAAGTGAAAAAAAAGTACTAATTTAGCATTCTGAAAGAGAGCGTTCTCTTTCGAAGAATATTATTATAAGTAACTAAAAAATAATTTATTATGGAAGCAAAAAAAACACCGAAAGCTGACTTAGAAAGCAAAAAAACTCTATTTTTGGAAATAGGATTGACATTTGCTTTGGCAGTGGCTCTTGTGGCTTTTAACTGGAAAAGTTACGAGAAAGAGGAATCTACCTTTACTCAAACAACAGTAATGGAAATTCCTGAAGAACAAATTATCCAAACTGCGGAAGATACCCCTCCTCCACCACCACCAGAACCTGAGGTAAAGTTGAGTGAAGATATTAACATTGTGGACGATGACGTAGAAATTGAACACAAACTTGAAATTATCGACGCTAACGACATAAGCAAACCCGACGTTCCGGTAGTGAAAGTAGAAATACAAGAAGAAGTGGAAGAAGAAGAAACTACAATCTTTACCGTAGTTGAAAAACAACCTTCATTCCCCGGTGGCGACGACGAATTGTTTAAGTATCTATACTCGAACATCAAATATCCTCAAGCTGCAAAAGAAAGTGGTATTACTGGACGTGTATTCTTGACTTTTGTGGTTGAAAGAGACGGTTCGATAAGCGATGCAAAGGTTTTGCGTGATATCGGAGGCGGATGCGGACAAGAAGCACTTCGCGTGGTAAAATCGATGCCTAAATGGGCACCCGGTGAACAACGTGGAAAACCAGTACGTGTACAATTTAACTTGCCGGTTTTATTTGAGCTACAATAATAGATTTTAATATAGACAATACATTTAAATATTAATAAGTAAAAAAGAGCTATTGCAGAATAGCTCTTTTTTATTGTAAGGATAAGCAGGATTATGATTTCGGTAAATAATTTATCAATACAATTTACGGGCACAAACCTTTTCGACAACGTAACCTTCAATATCAACGACCGCGACCGCATAGGTCTTGTGGGTAAAAACGGAGCCGGGAAATCGACACTACTGAAAATAATAGCCGGCATACAACAACCCGAAACAGGCACCATAGTGGTGGCAAAAGACCAAACAATAGGTTATCTGCCCCAGGAAATGATACCAAACAGCAGTCGTACCATAATAGACGAGGCACTGACTGCGTTTGAACAAATAGATATTTTGGAAGCCGAACTGCTAAACCTTACCAACGAAATAGCCAATCGTACCGACTACGATTCTAAAGAATACGAACAACTGTTAAACCGCCACCACGATGTAAACGAACATATAATAATGCTTGGCGGAAGCAACCGACGCGAACAATGCGAAAAAATATTGATCGGACTTGGTTTCACACACAACGACTTTGCACGCCCTATAACCGAATTTAGCAGCGGCTGGCAAATGCGTGTAGAATTAGCTAAAATACTACTTAAACGCCCCGACTTTATACTCCTCGACGAACCTACGAACCACTTAGACATAGAATCAATACAGTGGTTGGAATCGTTTTTGAGCACATATCCCGGTGCTGTAATACTTGTAAGTCACGACCGTACTTTTCTCGACAATATAACCAAAAGAACTATCGAGATAACGGCAGGTAAGATATACGACTACAAAGCCAACTACTCGGAATATGTGGTATTGATGGAAGAACGACGCAGCAGCCAATTGTCGGCTTTAAATAACCAGCAAAAAGAAATAGCACAAATACAAAGTTTTATCGAACGCTTCAGATACAAAGCCACAAAAGCCAAACAAGTACAAAGCCGAGTGAAGATGTTGGAAAAAATGGATAAAATATCACTCGACGAAGTAAGTAACGAAAGTATACATTTCCAATTTCCTCCAGCCCCACACTCGGGCAAAGTAGTGGTAGAAACCGAACATCTTTATAAAGCCTATGGCGACAAACAGATACTGAACGACCTAAATTTTATTATACCCAAAGGAAGCAAAACAGCTTTTGTAGGAAAGAACGGGGAAGGAAAATCGACGTTGGCAAAGATAATAATAGGCGAAATCGACGACTATTCGGGAGTATTTAAACTTGGACATCAAGTGTCGATAGGATATTTTGCGCAAAACCAAGCAGCCCTCCTCGATGGCGAAAAAACAGTGTTCGACACAATCGATCAAATAGCAGTAGGCGACATACGACCCAAAATAAGAAATATACTTGGCAGTTTTTTGTTCGACGAAGATGATATAGAAAAGAAAGTAAAGGTGCTATCGGGTGGCGAAAAAGCACGCTTGGCACTGGCTAAATTATTGCTTACTCCATGCAACCTACTTGTATTAGACGAACCTACCAATCACTTGGACATGAACTCTAAGGACATTTTAAAGAATGCCCTCTTACAATATACCGGAACACTAATAGTAGTAAGCCACGACCGCGACTTTTTGCAAGGACTCACCGACACTCTATACGAGTTTAAAAATCATACAATAAAAGAGTTTAAAGGCGATATATTCGAGTTTTTGGAATACCGCAAAATAGAAGACCTGCAAGCTTTGGAAATAGAGAAAAAAGCAGTAGCCGAAAAAAGTGCTCCTACCGTATCGCAAAACAAACTCAATTACGAACAGTCGAAACAACGCGAACGCGATCTACGCAAACTGCGTAGCACCGTAGAAAAAATTGAAAAAGAAATAGAGACTACCGAGAACGAGATAGCCCAAAAAGACGAAATATTGGCTTCGGACCCTCAATCGATAGCCAACGACCCTAATTTTTACACAACATACGAAGAGCTAAAAAACAGGTTGGAAAAACTTATGGAAGATTGGGAAGCAGCCACCGAAGCTGTAGAAAACTTTTAGAACTAGAAACAAAACTTCCCTTGAAACAGAGATAGTCATTTATAATTCAAATTAAGAAATAATAGAAATAAAAAAGGTCGTGAGTTATTCACGACCTTTTCAATATAAAAAAAACAACTTTCAAAAAAATTATTTCAAGTTAGCCAATGCTTCTTTTATACGACGTATAGCTTCGACAAGTACGTCTTCGCTTGTAGCGTAGCTTAAACGGATGCAAGTATCATCGCCGAAAGCACTACCTTGAACAGTAGCAACATTAGCTTCGTACAACAAATACATACACAAATCGGTACTATTGTTGATAGTATAATCTTTGTACGATTTTCCATAGTATGCACTTACTTCAGGGAAGAAATAGAAAGCACCTTGAGGCATACGTACGTTTACCTTTGGTATTTCGCTCAATAGTTTGTACACCAAATCTCTGCGTTCTTTAAATTTGTTACGCATATTTATGATATCTTCGCTTGTAGTAGGATCCATAAGCATAGCTTCGATAGTGGCACGTTGTGCTATAGAGCATGTAGCACTAGTTACTTGTCCTTGCAATTTGTTACAAGCCTTAGCTATTACAAGTGGAGCACCTATAAATCCTATTCTCCATCCTGTCATGGCAAAACCTTTAGCCACACCATTTACAGTGATAACTTGTTCTTTTACCGATGGGAATTGAGCCAAACTTTCGTGTTTACCTTCGAAGTTTATGTGTTCGTATATTTCGTCGGCCATTACAAATACGTTAGGATGACGTTCCAAAACTTCGGCTATTCCTTTTAATTCTTCTTTGGTGTAAAGCATACCTGTAGGATTGCTTGGGCTAGAGAACATAATAAGTTTTGTACGAGGAGTAATAGCTTCTTCCAATTGTTGTGGAGTAACTTTGAAATCGTTTTCTATTTTGGTTGGAACGTATACACATTTACCTTCGGCTACTTTTACAATTTCTTTGTACGATACCCAAAAAGGAGTAGGTATAATAACTTCATCGCCGGGGTTGATAAGAGCCATTACGACTTGATAGATGCTTTGTTTAGCACCTGTACTTACTACTATTTGTTCAGGTTTGTATTCCAAGCCATTGTCGCGAAGGAATTTTTTGCTTATAGCCTCACGCAAATCAGCATATCCCGGTACGGGAGGATAGTGAGTAAAGTTTTCGTCGATAGCCTTTTTGGCTGCTTCTTTCACTGCTTCGGGAGTGTTGAAGTCGGGTTCGCCGATACTTAAACTGATTACGTCTTTGCCTTGTGCTTTCAATTCGCGAGCTATCTGTGTCATTGCCAATGTTTCACTTTCAGACATTTGCAATATTCTGTTCGATATAATTTCCATCTATATTTTCTTTATTTGTTAATACTTTATCGTTTGCAAAATTACATTTTTTTTCTCACATATACAACAATTAAGGATTATTATTTATCCGACAGACAAACAATAATCCTTAAATCAGCTGTTTTTCAATATTTTGTTTTTAGAAAAAGATTATTCATCTATTTAATATCTATACGTATCAAACCGCCCGGTTCTTTCTTGTTTGACACATAAAGTAATACTGCTTTGCCATTATCCAATACATAATGTTTGCCTACCAAAAGCATTTTCTTCTCGCTATGCAAAGGTTCTTTGGTCATATTTCCATCTTTATCGAAGCGTATCATCGATATACGGGTAGGCAATTTTCCTGCAGGTTTGCTGGCTTCGTAAGCGTAACTTTTCGATACAATTTTTACAGGCGATTCGTTATCCAATTTATCTTTTAGGTCATCTTCTACTATAAACACCACTTCGTCTGTTTCGGTGATATAATGAGGTGTATACCATGAATTCTCAAACATACCCGTATTCATAATTCTTCTAAAACCATTGTGCCAAGCTATAGTTCCATCGGGGCGCAAACGCCATATTAATACAGATTCTTTACTTTTGTATCTACTCACTCCATTTTGAGATTTTATTACTGTTTCGTAATCGGGGTTGTACGATACCACTACACCCCCATCGGAGGTTGGCAATACATCCAAAGGTTGCAAAAAAGCCACATCAGCAACTTTAAGTTTTTTGCCGGCCTTTTGGTTCTTTATTATCTTATAGTCGTCGGCGGTGAAATCATATTTGTTTATGGTACCTATTGCTCGTGTTTTTAAGTTGTAGGTAAAGCTAAAGAATCCTTTATAATAGGTACGGCCTATATTATCCAATCGTTTGTCGTCGCTTTTGATAAGACCATACATAATCAACTCGTCGTTGTTGCAAGCTGCCACATTAATATCGCCTATTCTGAAATTTGAAAATTCTTCGTCTACGTATACTTCGTCATCGCCATTTATAATGGTAAAACGTACTACCGAATTATTGTCGTCGGTGATATAATGAGCCACAGCTATAACTTCGCCTTCGTTGGTTAAAAACATCGACGATGCGGGTGCAAAATACTCTTTTTGCCACAACTCGTTAAGTTCGTTGTCGAACAATATCATTTTCGACGATTTTATACTTTCGTCTTTTGTAT
>RHMF01003202.1_pt1 | contig 10212 bp, 11 predicted proteins | sample 5365151 | NCBI WGS metagenome assembly RHMF01 (sample SAMN10266501, study PRJNA497801) | feces metagenome | isolation source: feces | host: Bos taurus | place: China: Prairie of Fairy Mountain | collected 2017-08-14 | reverse complement strand
CACACCGGCACCGGCGCCGCCACCAAAGGGCGGCTGGCTATCGGCAGGTTTGCCGGTTTCATCGTGAAAGGCTACATGGGTGCCACCCGATGCAAAGCCGCAGCACATTTTAGATACGGGGATAATTACGGTGCCGTTAGGGGTTTCTACGGCATCCCCGATAATGGTATTTACTTCTACCATCTCCCGGATATTTTCCATAGCGGTTTCCATTAAACCGCCTACACAATCAGCTTTCATATGCAATCTGCTCCTCTCGGTTCTGCGTATTCAACGCGGCATTCGGCCTGTTTGCGTAACGCATCCATAATGCCGTCAGTGAAACCATCATACCAATAGCCTGCCCCATTCGCAGGCTGATTATGCTTTTTGCCTTAAATTCAAAGCGTATATTCTGAAAATCCGGCCGATAACAAATCCGGCTCTGCGCCAGCCATTTTTCGGGCAACAGGGATAATACCCCCCAAAAAAGCCCGTAGCTGTACGCCGTAATATCCGGCCGTGAAAAGCCGGCGGCACAGTCAAACTCCAGCTGTTCCAGGTTTGCCCTGCGGCTGATAATATGCGCCGCTTCGGTTAAAAACGCGGCTAAGGGTTTCCACTCTATTTTCAGCGAGGTATTCTTTCGCCAGCGCTGCCATGCACGGCTAATACCCGCTGTCCCTTTTTCTTCTATATGCTTTTCTGCACACTGCTTTTGTTCCCGCTCTGCCCCAAGTGGGATGGTACGCCGCATCCATAAATACTGCACGGTAACCTCGCCGCGCAGGCTCTGGTGATATTCGGCATAAAACAGAAACCGCAGCGGCATATAAAGTAAAAAAATCATCACGATGCAAATACATAAAAAAAGACTACCGGCCCAGTGCATGGTATCACCTCGCCGATAGTCTCTGCATGTTTCTGTTTTTTTATGCGAAAATTATTCCTGGGAGTCGTTCCAGATGTCTACAACTTTTTCCCATTCTTCGTCTTCTTCGATGTCGATCAGCATTTCTTCGCCGTTTTCATCGGTAACGATTTTCAGGATGATTGCTTCGTCTTCTTCGGAGCCTTCTTCCAGCGGAGCCAGAACTGCATACTGACTGCCGTCTACTTCCACCATATCGATTACTTCAAAAGGATGTTCGTTGTTGTCTTCGTCTACCAGAATCAGCACGTTATCCATTTCTTCTTCCATCATTTTTTCATTTGCCATGGTAAGCACCTCTTTCGTTAGGATTCTGAACATGGTTCAGATTATTTTGTTCGCTTTCGCGTTTTGCTTATATATCTCAAAGTCTATCCAGATAGCTTTGTAAGATAATCACTGCCGCCATTTTATCGATAACTTTTTTCCGTTTTGCACGGGAAACATCGGCCTCTAACAGCGCACGTTCGGCACTGACGGTTGTGAGGCGTTCGTCCACCCAGATGGTTTCAATCTGGCGTTCCGCGGTTAAATCGGCAATAAACTGCCGCACCTCGTCTACTTTAAAGCCTTCGGAGCCATCCATATTTTTCGGAAGCCCCACCACCAGCTGGCTTACTTCGTGTTCATCGATTAATTTCCACAGGCCTTTCACATCTTCCTCCAGTGTTTTACGCTGAAAGGTTTCCAGACCCTGTGCGGTAATTTTTAACGGATCACTGAGGGCAACGCCAATACGTTTACTGCCCACATCCAGTGCCATAATTCTCATATACGGTATCTCCTGTTATTTGTTCAGATAGCTGCGAACCAGCTCTTCTACCAGCTCGTCCCGTTCCAGTTTGCGAATCAGGCCGCGAGCATTGTTGTGACTTGTAATGTAGGCTGGATCACCGGAAAGAATATAGCCGGCAAGCTGGTTAATCGGGTCATAGCCCTTTTCCTGCAGCGCCACATAAACCGTGTTTAAAATTTCTTTTGTTGCGTTGTCCGTGCTGTTTTCCGCTCTAAAAAACATTGTGCTGTCTAAATCCATACCTTGTCACTCCTTGTATAAATATATGCATTTGCCGCGTAATACGGGCTTATTTCAGCTGACCAGCCACCAGAGTTTCTGCCATTGCCAGAGCCTCTGCCAGTTTGGTGTAATCTTTACCGCCAGCCTGTGCCATATCTGGACGGCCGCCGCCGCCACCGCCGGTCACTTTTGCGATTTCTTTAATAATGTTGCCTGCATGGATGCCCTGTTTGGTCAGGTCTTTGGTTGCTGCCACAATCAGGTTCACGCCGCTTTCGCTTTTTGCACCTAATACTACTACACCGCTTCCCAGTTTATCACGGAACATGTCGCTCATGTCGCGCAGGCTGTTCATATCAGCCGCTTCTACTTCACATGCCAGCAGTTTTACGCCGTTTACTTCTTTTACATTGCTTAACAGCCCGTCTACCTGGTTTTTGGATGCCGCTGCGTGCAGCTGTGCAATTTCTTTTTCCAGTTCTTTGTTCTGAGCACCCAGCTGTTCTACACGGCTGATTAAATCTTTTTCTGGTGTTTTTAAGGTTCTGCCCAGTTCTGCCAGCAGCTGCTCTTTCTGTAATGCGTACTGGTAAGCGCCCATACCGGTTACCGCTTCTACACGGCGTACGCCGGCTGCTACTGCGCCTTCGCTTACTACTTTAAATAAGCCAATCTGGCTGATGTTTGCCACATGAGTACCGCCGCACAGCTCCATGCTGTAATCGCCGGCCTGTACACAACGTACTACATCGCCGTATTTTTCGCCGAATAATGCGGTGAAGCCCAGTTTTTTCGCTTCTTCAATGCCGGTTTCGAAAATGTTTACCGGAATTGCCTGCAGAATCACTTCGTTTACTTTTGCTTCTACTTTTGCCAGTTCTTCCGCTGTAACCGCGCTCATATGAGAGAAGTCAAAGCGCAGACGCTGTGCATCTACAGAGGAACCTGCCTGGTGTACATGGTCGCCCAGTACTTCCTGCAGCGCTTTATGCAATAAGTGGGTTGCAGTGTGGTTGCGGGCAGTTGCCTGACGAACTGCTTCGTCTACCTGAGCCGTTACGGTTTCGCCTGCTACTACAGTGCCGCTTACAACGCCGTGATGTACATATTTGCCGTCTGGCATTTTTTCGGTGTTATCTACCACAATTTTACCGGTAGCACCGCTGATTACACCGTGGTCGCCGGCCTGGCCGCCGCTCATTGCATAGAATGGGGTTACAGGCAGCACTACATATACTTCCTGGCCTTCTTCTGCTTCTTCAATTTTCTGACCGTCGGCAATCATACCAGCCAGCACGGTTTCGGTGCTCAGCTGTTCATAACCGATGAATTCGGTTTTATCTAAGTCACCCAGCTGTTCTTTTACGGTAAACGCTAAATCCCATGCGGTGATATCTTTTTTGGATTTTTTGGACAGCTCGCGCTGTGCTTTCATTGCTTCTTCAAAGCCTTTTTCATCTACGGTCATGCCGGATTCTTCCGCCATATCCTGTGTCAGGTCAATCGGGAAGCCGTAAGTATCATAGAAGGTAAATGCGGTAGGCCCGTCGATTTCGGTTTTGCCTTCTGCTTTTAAGCGGGCAATGTTATCGTTAACGATGCGGATACCATCGCTTAATGTCATCTGGAAACGTTCTTCCTCGGTTTTGATTACTTTTTCGATAAAGCTCAGTTTTTCAGCCAGTTCCGGATAATCTTCACCCATCAGTTCTACAACTTTTGCGCTGAATTTATACAGGAATGCGCCTTCGATACCCAGAGTTTTACCAAAACGCACGGCACGGCGCAGAATGCGGCGCAGTACATAACCGCGGCCTTCGTTACTAGGCAGTACGCCGTCGCAGATTAAGAAGGTGCAGGAACGTGCATGGTCGGCAATTACGCGGAACGGGAAGCCAGCCTGGCCTCTGTCGTAGGATTTGCCGGAGATTTCTTCTACTTTTTCAATTAATGGGTAAATTAAGTCGGTATCGTAGTTGCTGCTTACATTCTGCATTACGGATGTAATACGTTCTAAGCCCATACCGGTATCAATGCTTGGACGAGGCAGCGGAGTCATTACACCGTTTTCATCACGGTTGTACTGCATAAATACCAGGTTCCAGATTTCCAGCCAGCGGTCGCAGTCACATACGCCCAGCGCACAGCCATCCGGATGGTTGCAGGCAAATTCTGCACCGCGGTCAATGTGAATTTCACTGCATGGGCCGCAAGGACCGGTTTCGCCCATCTGCCAGAAGTTATCTTTTTCGCCCAGGCGAATGATGCGTTCTTCTGGAACAGGGGACAGTTCACGCCATAAATCATGCGCTTCATCGTCATCGTTATAGATGGTGATATATAATTTGTCGATTGGCAGTTTTAATTCTTCGGTTAAGAAGCCCCATGCATTTTTAATTGCATCGCGTTTGAAATAATCGCCAAAGGAGAAGTTCCCCAGCATTTCAAAGAAGGTATGGTGTCTTGCGGTACGACCTACAGTATCCAGGTCGTTGTGTTTACCGCCGGCACGTACACATTTCTGCGAAGTGGTAGCACGGGTGTAATCACGTTTTTCCAGCCCTAAAAATACGTCTTTAAACTGGTTCATCCCTGCGTTGGTAAACAGCAGAGTAGGGTCATTGTATGGTACTAACGAAGAGCTGGCTACATGAGTGTGGCCTTTGTCCTCAAAGTATTTGATAAACATCTGTCTGATTTGTTTGCCTGTTAACATGGTTTTTGCGCCTCCTGCAATTGCAAATCTTTATGGCGGGCAATCCTTTACCCATTATCCATATGTATCTTTTTATTATAAAATTTTGCCGTTTCTTTTTCAACATAAAATCATGAAAAAAACGCATGAAACAGGAATATTTTTCATGCTTCATGCGTTTTGTTTTTTATATCTGTTATTCGGTTTTAAAGAACCCTTTGTTACGCTTCTACAAACAGTTCCTGCACGTTGATCTCAAACTCCGGCAGCTGTTTAGCATAGTAGTCAATCTGGCTCAGAATTTCATCCTGCTCAGCTTCCGATAACTCGGTTTCAAAGCCGCCTTCACGCGCTTCCAGATAATCGGCATAGAGTTCATCGCTTAACAGGTCAAACATATGACGCCCCGATGTTGCTGCCAGAGGAATCCATTCCTCATCTAACTGACCATTCTGCCCGTGTACCAGCATATAGCCGAATTTTTCCGAATATGCCACATCCACCAGCGGATGATTCCGGATAAAGTCTGCAAATACTTCCAGTACGTGTTCAATTTCTTTTTTATCCTGTTCGGTATACATAGCTGTGCCTCCAGATATCTCTTTACTATTGGTCTCTTTACTATTGTTAGATTTCCTGAATAATCGGCAGAATCATTGGTCTGCGCCGTGTTTTTTCGTATAAATAACGGCTCAGTGTGTCACGCAGCCCTGTTTTCAGGCTGGACCAGTCTACAATATTCCGCTCCAGACTCTTTTCCAGGCTTTGTGTTACTTTTTCCCGTGCGCCGGCCATCAGTTCATCCGCTTCTCGTACATATACAAACCCGCGGGATACGATATCCGGCCCGGCGGCAATGCTGTGTGTCTCCCGATCCAGTGTTACCACCACAATCAGAATCCCGTCCTGCGACAGCTGTTTGCGGTCACGCAATACAATATTGCCTACATCGCCCACACCCAGACCGTCAATTAATACACGGCCAGCCTGCACCTTGCCGGTGATAGCGCCCTGAAACTCGTTTACTTCAATTACACTGCCGTTTTCGGCAATAAACACATTTTCTTCCGGAATCCCTACTTCCACAGCCAGCTGTTTATGCTTCACAAGCATGCGATACTCGCCGTGTGCCGGAATAAAATATTTTGGTTTTACTAAATTCAGCATCATTTTCAGTTCTTCACGGCAGGCATGACCGGAAGTATGCACGCCGCTTGCAGAGCCGGAAATGACTCTTGCCCCCTGGCGGTACAGCATGTCAATAACACGCGCCACCAGTTTTTCGTTGCCCGGAATTGGAGATGCCGATAAAATTACGGTGTCTCCTTCCTCGATTTTTACCTGACGATGATCCGACATCGCCATACGGGTTAACGCCGACATTGGTTCCCCCTGGCTGCCGGTGGTTAACAGCACCACTTCATTGCGCGGATAGCGATTTAATTCATCCAGCTCAATAATGGTGCCGGCAGGCACATCCAGATACCCCATCTCCTGCGCTACATTGGCAATGTTCACCATGCTGCGCCCGGCAATGGCCACTTTGCGGCCATAATGGCAGGCTGCATTGATTACCTGCTGAATACGATGTACATTGGATGCAAAAGTTGCAATGATAATCCGTTCTTTTGCCGTCCGGAAAATATTATCAAAATTTTCCCCTACGGATTTTTCCGAAGCACTATACCCAGGCCGCTCCACATTGGTACTATCCGACAGAAATGCCAGAACGCCTTTATTCCCTAACTCCGCGATTCGCTGATAGTCCATACCATGGCCATCAACCGGTGTTTGGTCAAATGTAAAGTCGCCAGAGTGCAGAATAATCCCGTACGGTGTATGCACAGCAACCGCTACCGAATCCGGAATACTGTGACAGGTGCGAATCAGTTCCACGCGGAAAGAACCCACCTTGAATTCCTGACGCGGTTTCACCACGTGTAACCGTGGATTGGATACAAATGTTGCCTCTTTCAGTTTTGTTTCAATTAAGCCGATAGTCAGTTTCATACTGTAAACCGGTACATTGATTTCACGCAGAAGATACGGCAGAGCACCAATATGGTCCTCGTGTCCGTGGGTAATTACGACCCCTTTTACCATATCCCGATGTTCCAGCAGATAACTGATATCCTGAATTACGATATCGATGCCTAAGAGTTCCTCGTCGGGGAACAGCAGACCGGCATCAATAATTAAAATTTCATCATCACATTTAATGGCCGTCATATTCTTCCCGATTTCTCCTAAGCCGCCCAGTGGAATAATACTAACGCCATCCATTTTTCTAGTCTTAATGACCGTAACCTCCTTACTAAAAAAATTTTATTTTCCGACCAAACCAACTCTTATATTATATCCGATTTTACAAAAAAAAACAACCCGAACAGGAAAAAAATGCAATTCTTATTTCACAAATTATCGTTTACACAGCACTTGTTCTGCACAACATTTTATATAAACGGGCATACAAAAAAGCTGCCTGTGTATCCACACAGACAGCCTCTGAATCTGCTTCACTATTTTATTTATTACATTGCCGCTTCCACTAAAGCCTGACGCGGATTATCGCCTCGCAGGTCGGTCAGCTCTACTTTCAGTCCTTTTGGCACAAAGGCAATACCGGTAATCTGCTCGTCCGCCTTGCTCTCAAAAAGCACCATGTCTTTTTTATTGCACACTTTTGACGGTTCTTTCTCGCCGGAGTAATCCAGCACATATACCAGTGTATCGATATCGTCATTCTGCCAGATAAACTGACTGCCATACCGCTCATACACGTAAAAATCGCGTACCACATCATATACCGCAAAATAATATTTCTGGCCTTTGTTTCCGTTCAGTTCACAAAGGGCGGCAATTTTGTTTTTTTCAAGCCATCGGCAGCTTGCAACCGACTGCACAAATTCGTTTTTCTCGTTCAGGTTTACGGTTTTCCCGCCAGCCGATACCACCGTCCCGGTAACTGCAATGCCATCATCCACAGCCGGCAGCTCTGTCACGGTTTCCTGTTTTTGCTCTTTCCTGCGATTCCAGCACATCCTGGCTGTTATCTGGTGCGGGCGCATTCGCTCCGCATCCAGTCACCAGCAGGGCTAGAAGCCCGCACAAAAACAGGGCAATCATCCGTTTTTTCCAGTGATTTCGCATACCCGCACTCCTTTCCATCAGTCAGATAGTTCTCTAGTTATTCAGGAGTTCCTGATGCCAGTAAGCGGTCTGCGGGTCATTGGCCGCGTCTGCAAATCGCGCCAGAACATTGCCGTATTTGAAAGCATAACTGAAATACAGATAGATATCATTTTTGCCAACGGCATTTGGCCGTAAAATTACTTTATCCGGATAAAACATATAACTGTAGTCCGCATCACGCCAGGTAAGTTCCAGCCCGTCAATTACCAGGCTCACTTTTCCCCATTCACCGATTTTAATATCCGAGAGCATCCCGCGGCCGGTCTGCACCTGGCCATATTTAAAGCCGAGTGTGTAGTCCCATTTCCCTAAAAAAAGCGAAAAATGTTCCAGCAGAAAACGGCATGGCAGGCTTACTTCCTCCTGCAGACGGCGTTCGGTTGCAATTTTTTCTTTTAAGGTTACCAGCCGGCAATAGTACGACGAACTGTCGTTATAACCCGGCAGTGCTTCAGCCTGTTTCAGGCACTGTTCAATATCCTCGCAGATCAGAAGCAGTTTCTGATCCAGTTCGGCTCTCTGCTGTTCCATAAATATCCGCCTCCCAGCGTTCGATGTCCTGATAGATTGTCTTACGAAATCGTCTTAATCGATTATCTCTTAGCGTGTTGCGCTTTCCAGTGTATTTTTCATTAACATGGTAATGGTCATAGGGCCTACGCCGCCTGGTACCGGTGTCAGCCAGCAGTCACGGCCTTCCAGGCTTGCACGGTCTACGTCGCCTGCCATTTTGCCGTCCGGTAAACGGTTAATACCTACGTCAATAACTACGGCGCCGTCTTTAATCATATCACCGGTAATAAAGTTTGCTCTGCCGATTGCAGCTACTACGATATCCGCTGCCAGCAGTTCCTCTTTCAGATTTTTGGTTTTAGAATGACAGATTGTTACAGTTGCGTGTTCCCGTAACAGCATCATTGCTACCGGTTTGCCTACGATATTGCTGCGGCCTACTACTACCGCTTTTTTACCGGCAATATCCATACCGCTTTCTTTAATTAAATCAATGCAGCCTTTTGGAGTGCATGGTTCAAATGCCTGTTCACCGATTAACAGAGAACCCAGATTTTCCGGCAGGAAACCGTCCACGTCTTTTTTCGGACTGATTGCATGAATCACTGCTTTTTCATCAATGTGTTTTGGTACAGGCAGCTGCACTAACAGACCATGAATTTTTTCATCGTTATTTAAACGGTCAATCAGGTTTAATAAATCCTCCTGAGAGGTATCCGCCGGCAGACGATGTACTTCGGAATAGAAGCCAACTTCATGGCATGCTTTTTCTTTGTTGCGTACATATACCTGACTGGCTGGGTCTTCCCCTACTAAAATAACTGCAAGCCCTGGAGTAATCCCCTGTGTTTTCAGTTCTTCCACAGCCAGTTTGATTTCTTCACGGCGTTTCTGCGCCAGCTGTTTCCCGTCAATTAATTTCAGCATAATAACAAGCACTCCTTATCTATCGATAGCCTTATAACCGGCATATTATCATATCCTCTCTATTTTATACCATACGCCTGAAGCGTGCAACTATATTTATTTTGCTTTTTCTACCGTTTTCCAGTATAATGAATCATCGAAACAATATCAAATTGCAGTGATATGAATTACATGATACAAATGCGATATAAATGATACATGCATCGGCATCACCGATTGGAAAGGAGCCCTCTTTATGTGGCGCAAACTCAACAAACCGCTTCTTGCAAAAATTCGTAGAGCCAGCCGCGAATACGGTCTGATTCAGCCTTATGATAAAATCGCTGTCGGCTTATCCGGCGGCAAGGACAGTACCGTTATGCTCTATGCGCTGTCTGTTCTGCAGAAAACACTGCCCTTCCCCTTTGAACTGGTAGGCATCTCACTTGATGTAGGCTGGAATAACGATTACGAACTGGTGGGCCGCTACTGCCGCGAGCTGGGCGTGCCTTTTCATCTGGAAGAAACACAGATCGGCCGCATTGTATATGAGGAGCGCAAGGAATCCAGCCCATGCTCGCTGTGTGCCAATATGCGCCGCGGCGCCATCAACAGCCTGGCCAAAAAGCTTGGCTGCAACAAAGTGGCCCTCGGTCATCATTTAGATGATGCACTGGAAACCTTCCTGATGAGCATGGTATTTGAAGGCCGTATGCATACCTTTATGCCGCGCACCTATTTAAGCCGTGCCGATATCACTGTAATCCGCCCGATGATTTACGTGTACGAGAAAGATATTATCTCCATTGCACACAAGCTGGAGCTACCTGTTGTGCCAAACAACTGCCCGGCTGACGGCATCACCAAGCGCACCACCATGAAAGAGGAAATGGCCCGCTTTGAAGCCATGAACAGCACCGTGCGGGAACGTATGCTGAACGCGGTTACCACCACTCTCTGGGCACCGCTCATGCTTCC
>RHMF01001666.1_pt1 | contig 10212 bp, 7 predicted proteins | sample 5365151 | NCBI WGS metagenome assembly RHMF01 (sample SAMN10266501, study PRJNA497801) | feces metagenome | isolation source: feces | host: Bos taurus | place: China: Prairie of Fairy Mountain | collected 2017-08-14 | reverse complement strand
ATTGCTTTACAATAAAAAACACACTAATTCTTTCCCTTCTGCGGTCACATGGTCACAGCTGTGACCGTGACCATTTAAGTCAGGCAAAGGAAACAATTAAGGGATACATGGGAAAGAACTAAGGCTAACAGGGGAATAGTCTAAGGATAACAGGGAAAGAATGCCTGATTAATTATCGCACGCCTATACCCAAACAAAAATTCGCGTATACGCAAATAAATTTATGCCTATACGCGAATTGAATCGTTATACTTTAGCCATCATACCTCTGTATAGATATGCTCCTTGCCACGAGGCGTTTTGAGCAGTTTGGGCCTGTCGCCCTTGGTCCACTCGTTCAGCTGCTTGCGGGCAGAATAGAGCGTCAGACCAGTATAGCGGGCAAACATGCCGGCTGTGATGTAGCCAATATCGACCTGCAGCACAGAGAAACATGTCGAAAGCACGGCTCATCTCGCCATATCGCATGTTGTAAGTGCGCTCGCAGTATTTCTCCAGCTCCTTCATCGTCAACTTCATACCACTCATGGGGCGCACATACACGATGTTGCCCCCGTCGTCACCCTTCACTGGCGTCGGGTGAACCTCATACCACATTCCACTTGTCTTTCTCGGCATAGCTTTCTTTTTCTTACAAAGGTAATAAAAAAATTCCAAATATGCAAGTATTCAGCCAGTTAATTTGTAAGAAAAACCGAGCAAAAATACAAAATAAATCGACATTTATTTTATTTAAGTTTCGAGAGCAACATATAAAAAAATACCACCGCTTCTCACGAGGCGGTGGTACGATAAACTATTATTTTATAACTTCTAAAACTTTGTTGCTGATTCTCACGAAGGGAGCAACAAACAAATACAAAATATTATTTGTTCTTTTATTTCTTATTGATTAGAAATCTTCCCAATCGAGTTCACGGCTGAGAATAATATCAGTGCTGGGGTCATAGGTACCACTTAGACCTGGTGAACCAGCTAACAGATTCTGCTTCTTTATTTTGACGATCTCCATTACTGGACTTTCGAATTTCTTTTTCATATCTTGTTTCCTTTCTTATTTAATAATTACTTTGAGCTTCGCTCGAACAACGAAGTTAAAGGTACTAAATAATTTTGGAATGAGTGTATTTTTGACAAAGAAAATTAGTGGTGGTAGCTGATATGAATAAGGGCCTGCATCTCTGCAAGCCCGTTATTCAAACCTAAACAAATACTTTTATGATTTAATCTTTAATAGTGAACAATGAAACTTGGTGCAAAGGTACGATGATTATCCCGTACTAGCAATACCAAAAAATTGGTATTTTATTTTCCCAACCTTATTCTTTCTATCGAGCGTGAATCATTGAAATTTTATATAAACTATTGTGGATTGAAAAATAATCACTATCTTTGTGGCAGATTAGAATGACATGAAGAAGAAAATCCTGACAATCCTTTCCGTCGTATTGATGTGCTCCATCCCTATCATGGCTATCGTGAGCGGGAAATCGCTGACGAATACCTTGAAGGAGCTCTGTACGGAACTGAGAAATGACTACCTGCTGCGTGCAGAGGCGCAACAACGCTTTACTGACGACTACGAGCGCCAGCACCAAAGAATGATTGATGTCGTGAAGAAGTCAAACGAACTGTCGATTCTCCTCTACACGCAGGAGCAGGAGATGACCTTCAATATGGCCTATGCGCTGAAGAAGGTGACGGCAGACTATCAGGACTTCAGTAAGGACAGACGGCCGTATGACCATTTCGTCAACAGTCTGAACTATGAGATAGACCGGAAGGCACGACTCATCGAAGCACTCCGCCGACTCCCACCGATGATACAGGAGATTAAGGAGGAGATTGTTCCGGACAGTCTGCTGTACCGCAACGACTCGTTGGACCTGCACATGTCGAACACCGAATCTTCACTGGAAAACGAGGTCATCAGGATTGCCACGGCCGACACCATAGCGGCTCCCTTTGTCTTAGACTCCATCGGCGAGTCGTTTCGCGACACCTGCATCCATTATGCATCAGAAATCTTGAAGATGCATGCCGACAACCTGGCCACCGTGATTGCTGACAGTACACACTATCAGGAGGCCTACCTACGCATCAAGGAGACTTACGACTATGCGGAGACGCGCTATCAGGAATTGGAGAAATATATCTTTACGGAGGGGCAGACGCCATTCATGGATATTCTGGCTAATCCCGGCTACTATTGGGACAAGACAAAGATTGACCTGAAGAAACAGTATGACATCTATGAATTGATAGGCGTCAGCAAGAAGACAACTGCCACTGAAGGAGCGAATGGTGGCGACCCTGACGATTTGTCGTATCTGGAACATCTCTCCAGCAAGGGCGAGAATGCACTACTGGTAATCGGCTGTGTGCTGCAGCTGGTGCTGCTGGCCATCTTCTGGTTACTGACGATGCTGATTTTCTGGCTGTTGTGCCGCTTCACCAGACTCAGGCGCTTCATCTCAAGGAAGAAGATGCCGATGGCCTCTATTCTGATAGGAACGATTCTGTACTTCCTCGTGTTTGGATTCTTCTGGCGCGGTGATGAATATTTCCAGATGGGAGTGCGGCATATCAACACCTTCCTCTGGCTGCTCATCGCTATTACGGGTTCGCTACTGCTGCGAGTGAAACCAGAACAGTTCAGACAGGGATTCATACTCTATTCAGCCACCTTCCTCGTGGTACTGGTCATCATCGCCTGCCGTATCATCTTCATGCCCGACAAGCTGATGAACATGCTGTTCTCGCCGATTCTGTGTCTGGTGGTCATCTGGCAACTGGTATGCTGCATCAGACTCAGCCATAAGGCAACACATATCGACAGCATCCTGGGATGGACATCACTGGCCATCTATTGCGTGGCTTTTGTCGCTGCCTTCCTGGGCTATACCTTTGTGGCACTGCTCATTCTGGTATGGTGGTATTTCCTGTTGGCAGCATGGCTGACCATTGTCTGTATCTACGACCTGCTGAGCCGGTTCAAGGTGCGGTGGCTGGATAAGCGTGTGGAATCGCTGCGGAGCCGCATCACCTATGTCTCTGGTGAGGACCGTGAATCGCTGCTGTTTGGTGCCACATGGTTCTATGATTTCATCCGACAGGTGGTTGTTCCTACGATGGTCATCATTTCCTTGCCGCTGTGCGTCAGTCTGTCGTTGGATATCTTTGACTTCAACGACCTGTATGTCAAATACTATTATAACCCCTTTGTCCAGCTGTTAGACAAGAATGGCGACGAGACGCTGCGAATCTCCGTCAGGAGTATTGTCTATCTGTTGATACTCTTCTATGTCCTACGCTACTTCAGTCGTGCTGTTCACGCAATATGGCGCTATGCCCGCTATACGGCGTTCATGCGTAAGAATAATCGCACGAGTATCCGCGTCAATGAAATCAACCTTTCGTTGGGCAACAGTATTATCAGTGCCCTGGTATGGATGGCCTTTGCGGTGGTGGTGATTACCCTATGGCGCATCCCAACAGGTTCGTTGGGGTTGGTTGCCGGAGGTCTATCGGCAGGTGTCGGTCTTGCGCTCAAAGATACGCTCAACAACTTCATCTATGGTATTCAGCTCATGGGTGGACGCCTGCGTGTCGGCGACTGGATTGAATGTGACGGTGTCCGTGGAAAGGTCAGCTCCATCAACTACCAGTGCGTACAAGTGGAGACCATCGAAGGTACGGAAATGTCGTTCCTCAACTCCTCGCTCTTTGGAAAGAACTTCAATAACCTCACGCGCAACAATTCCTACGAGTTGACAACAGTGACGGTAGGCGTGGCGTATGGCACTGATGTCAGCCAGGTACGCGAAGTATTGGTGGAGGCTATGCAGCGCATGCGGACCAAGGACCGTTACGGCCGGGAGATTGTAGATCCGAAATATGGTGTTCATGTGGTTGTTGGAAACATGAGCGACAGTGCAGTGGACATCAACGTGAAGCAGTACGTGCTGGTAGCAGAAAGGATTGAGTTTATCGACCGCTCCAAGGAGGTGATATACGAGGCCCTTAATGCCGCTGGTATTACCATTGCCTTCCCACAGTGTGACATACACTTGATCAACGAAGTCCCCCCTGCGACAAAGTAACAGTAAACAGAACACTTAAGCCTACAAGGGTATGAAGAAATGTAGATTTTTCATGGTGTTTGCAGCCCTGATACTGGCCTCGCAGACGGCAGTGTTGGCAGGCAACAAGATATACTCGCCGACTGTCAAGACGCTGACGACCATCGTGAACAACGACTGGCAGAACAGGCCTGTGATGGAACTGGGGAGCAGTGACGTGCTGCATATCGGATTCGACGAGCTGTCGCATAACGCGCGTCGCTACACTTGTCATCTGACGCGCTGCGAGGCCGACTGGACAGAGGCGACGGAGGTGTTTGAGAGCGACTGGCTGCACGGCTTCAACGACTTCCCCATTGACGACTACCAGAACTCGCTCAACACGACAGTCAACTATACCCACTATGACTTGACGATACCTAACGATCAGTGCACCATCAGAATGAGCGGCAACTACAGGCTGACCATTTATGATGAGGATGCGGGTCACGAGGCGGTGATCGACGCTGAATTCTACGTCGTCGAGCCCGTGATGAATATCGGCATAGGCATGTCGACCAATACGGATATCGATGTCAACAAGAGTCACCAGCAACTGGACATCACGCTGGAATACAAAGACCTGAAGGTGGTGAGCCCTGAGGATGAGATATATACGGTGGTGATGCAGAACTGGAACGAACAGACGGCACGCATCAATCCGAAACCACAGTACGTCTATCAGAAAGGTCAGAAATGGGAGCATCAGCGCGAACTCATCTTCGAGGCAGGCAATGAGTATCATAAGTTTGAGGTGCTGGATGTCAGTCATCCCACGATGGGCATCGAACACATTGTCTGGGACGGGAAGCGCTATCAGGCCTATCCTTTCGCTTCCACCTTGCGCCGCAACTACCTGACCGACGAGTCGGCCAACGGTGCTTTCTGCATCCGCAACAGCGACCGCAGCGAGATAGACTATACCTGCGACTACGTCTGGGTGAACTATTGTCTGGAGGCTCCCTACAGCGGCGACATCTTCGTGCAGGGACAATGGACCAACAATGCCGATGCTACTGCCTATCAGCTGCGCTATGATGCCAACAGTCATTGCTATCGCACACAGATTATGCAGAAGCAAGGCTACTATTCCTATCAATATACAGACAAGGACGGGAGAAGTGCTCCGACGGAAGGCAATTTCTTCCAGACGCGCAACAAGTACCAGGTGCTGGTATACTACAAAAGACAGGGTGGCCGCACTTGGCAGTTGGTGGGCTATCGCGGATTGGTAGCGCGATAGTCGTCTGGCGTCTGACGATACGAATGATAGAAACTGGCTATCATATAGTTCGTTGATGAGAACTTCAGCTCCTCGGCTATCTCATCGACACTCATCTCACTTTCACGCAACAGCTCGGCAACACGCTGCAAACGGAGTTTCAGCACTACAGCACGAGGCGTCTTGTAGAGGTTGGCCGACATCATTTCGTAGAACGAATCGATATCCATCCCAGACTCCTTGGCCAGAGCCGACATCGACAAGCGCTGGTGACTCTGTACATAGGGCACAAGATGAACCATCGTATCAATAAAGGCAGCCTCGTGGGCCCGTTCCTCACCTATCCCATTTTCCGAAGTATGAGGAGACAACGTTTCGTCTTCCATCTTCTCACACGTCGAGACGAAGGTCTTCACGCGATTGATGATGCCGCCTTCGATATTCCGCTTGTTCAACAGCATACGCGTGTTCTTATTATATAATACGAAGTTGGCTATCAGCATACCCAGCAGCAGGAGACCCAGCGAGACGTAAACAATCGTCATGCGCCACCAAGGCTCGTTGACGGAAATGGTCCACACATAGGGTTCCACCGCCCATTCGTCAGGATCCATGGAAGCCTGCAGTTCAATATCATATTTGCCAGGAGGCAAGCCGATGACGGGCAGATTGAGCATGCCCTTATCATCTACCCTACCCGTCCCGTCGTGGAGCGAATAGACTTTCCAGTCGTTCTGATAGCCCTTGATACGCACACGATAGTAGGTCTGCACAGGACGGAAATAATTCAGTCCCGTAAACCTCAGCGACAAAGTATTCTGATTGTAGTTCAGATTCACTTCCTTGGTGCGGGTGATAGCCCGTTCAAGGATGACTTTACCATCCACCTCCATACCAGGATAAACGACTTGTCCGTTGACAGCCAGTCGGATGAGTTTTGGATAGAGTTTGATGCCGGTTCGGTCAATCGTATGGAAATGGTCAGGATTGAACTCCACCACATAATCCAGAGCCTGCATCAGAATCGTTCCGTCGGGCAGCTTCATCGCCCTGCCATTGGCAAACGATCCCGTGGGAACATTGTCGTCCTCGTCGAAACTGATGATTTTCTTCAGCGAGTCATTTTCAATCATCAGGGCAGAGATGCCATCGCTGGTGCTCACCCAGATATTGTGCTCGTTGTCTTCAACGATAGAGTGGATGACGTTATTGTTCAGGCCGTCATTCATCGTATAGACAATGGGGTCTTTCTGCTTGTCAGACTTAAATAGTTTCAAGCCTGTATAGCCGCCCAACCACGTCCAACCGCGACTATCGTGGAATCCGCAATTGGTGCGTCGGGGGAGTTTCTCCTGATGCTTCTCAGCCTCACGGAAAAGCATCGCACCATACGTCTGTGCCTGCGGGTCATTCCAGTCATACACCTTGAAAGGCGGCATATGAGGTTTAGAATACAGAAGACCACGCTTCTCTGTTCCCAACCACATACCACCCTGAAGGTCGAAGGCTATGTCGTTCACATCCGTATCAATTTGCTGGAAACGGGTGTTCTTCAACATCGTATAGTGATTTTTCTCACCAGTGGCAATATTGTAGGTCCAGTAACCTTTCTCAGCGGGAATATAAAGGACATCGTCACGGATAACCATATTGTTCAAATGTTCAGGCGACTCCATCAAGATGCGCGTATCGCCCGACATAGCATCGACATGCAGCAGGATAGCCTCCCTGTCGCCATTCCTGATTTGATAAAAACCGGTCTCGTCAGGACACAGTACAGAATACTTGCTGTATTTTTGGACCAGTTGCGGTGGCAACAGTATCTTGACATACTCCATTTTGCCCGTATCATGGTCGAAAACCTCAACGCTGCAGTCATCATAGAAAAGCATGAGGAGCTTCCCTTTCGACACTCCGACATCCTGTAAGATCTTGCCGTTTCTGACGGGAATCGACAACTTCGTCTTGCAGTTATACAACTTGTTATTGGTCAGCAACAGCAGACAGCCGTCATCATCGACAAACAGATCATCGGCCTTGCCATTGAAACCCATTTGCTTCAGCACATTCTCTACATGAGGGATGAACTGTTCGGTCATCAGATCGACACAAGTCACCTGGTATTTGTCCTTCACCCAGAGATGATGGTTCTTGTCGAAATACAAGTGATAATGGCCCAAATACTTCGGCAGCTCATAGATGTGCTCCAACTGCGGATCGATATGCTCGAACGAGGAACCATTATAGAAATTGATATGTCCGATGGAACTGATGACCATACGCCCCGTCTTCGTACAGATAATGACCTGTGCGCCATTGTCGGCAAGGCCATCGGAGGCGTCGAAAACCTTAAACAAGCGGTCTGACTCACCAGCAAAAGCATGTGTTGCCAACATCGTCAGCAACAGCATCCAACCATGAAACAGACGCGATATATTCATATAATAGAATATGGTTTTTAGCCTAATTTTTGCAAAGGTAAACAAAAAGTTTGAATTAACACGCATTTCTTTGCGACAAATTTGCTAATTTTGCAAACAAAACGAATAACAGATTCTTAAAACTTGGTGCATTAGGAAGTCATGGCGAGGAAATTATTTTGCGAACTTTGTCCCTTCACCTATCGTCTCTCGATGGAGAAGGAAATACTGAAGCGACATCTGAAAGACATGTTTGGCAAAACCGATTTTGCCACAGAACGAACAGAGGAGTCCCTACCCGTCCTCGCCTATCAGCACAATTCGCTGATACGCAGAAGACTGGGCAACGTCAATATGCAGTTGCAGGAGAACAAGGCCACGAATCTCGCCTTGGCTGTCAGACATATCGACGGACTGCTCATCCGGCCAGGCGAGACGTTTTCCGTATGGAAACTGATAGGAAGGACCACCCGCAAAAAAGGTTACAAAGAAGGACTCACGATTGCGAAAGGACAGCCGTCACAGGGCATCGGAGGTGGGATGTGTCAACTGTCGAACCTGATACACTGGATGGTATTGCACAGCGATTTGACCATTGTGGAACATCATCATCACGACGGACTCGACCTCTTCCCCGACTTTGGCCGTCAGATACCTTTCGGCACAGGCACCAGCATTTCGTATAACTACATCGACTACCGGTTCAGAAACGATACTAATCGGACCTATCAACTCCGTCTTATGGTTGACGACGAATACCTGCGTGGCGAACTGCGAGCCACGGAACAGCAGCCGCACACCTTTCATATACACGTGAAGGACGAAGTTTTCACACGTGAAGGAGATGTGGTTTACCGCAACGGTCAGGTCTTTCGCGACATCATCGACCGAACCACGGGAGACTGTCTCGAAAGCCAGCTCATTCGCACTAACCACGCACGAGTGATGTACGATTATCCGCCAACTTCGCCAGAAAAACAAGAATAACAATTTGTTTTTACCAATTTTTTCCTGCTTTTTCTTGTTGGAATGAATATAATTGATTATCTTTGCCCCAATATAAATCAATAACTACGGATTTAAGACTATGAGTTTATTAATGATTTTGCAGCTCCTCATCGTGTTGGGAGCATTATGGGTTGGATCCAGATATGGTAGTCTGGCCTTGGGTGCCATTTCTGGAATAGGACTGGCCCTGCTCGTGTTCGGCTTTGGATTAAAACCAGGTAATCCACCCACTGATGTCATCTATATCATCATCGCCGCTGTAACCTGTGCGGGTATCATGCAGGCCTCGGGCGGTATGGACTGGCTGATACAGATAGCCGAGAAGATGTTGCGCAAACACCCTGATCGCATCACATTCCTGGCACCACTCTGTACGTTCTTCCTGACCGTATTGGTTGGAACGGGACATGTCGTATACACACTGATGCCTATCATTTGCGACATTGCACTGAAGAAGGGCATTCGTCCAGAGCGTCCATGCGGTGTAGCCTCTATCGCTTCACAGGTAGGAATCACATGTTCGCCAATTGCTGCCGCAGTAGTGGCTTTCGTCAGCATATCCAATGCCAACGGCTTTGATGTCACCATCCCAGGTGTACTGATGATCTCCATCCCAGCCTGTGTATGTGGATTGATGGCAGCAGCTTCCGCCAGCTATCACCGTGGTCTCGACCTCGACAAGGATCCACAATTCCAGGCCAAGCTCAAAGACCCTGCCCAGTATGAATATATCTACGGTGGCAATGCCACTACGCTCGACAAGGAGATTCCCAGTTCAGCCAAAAGAGCCGTATTCATCTTCCTCGGTGCACTGGCAGTCATCGTTTTCTTCGCTATCTTCCAGAATGCACTTCCTGCCTATGATACACTGCGTGGTGTGAAAGGTACTGATCCGCTGGTCATCAACGACAGTCTCACACTCACTGCCGACCAACTTGTAAAAGCTAAGATTCATATCGATGGCATGACAGAATTGTTCAAGAAGCCGCTGGCTATGAACCTTGTCATCCAGATAGTGATGATCACGGCAGCAGCCCTGATGATTATCTTCTGCCAAGCATCGCCTAAGAAAGCTGTGGCTGGCCCTGTCTGGCAGTCAGGTATGGTGGCTGTCGTTGCTATCTATGGTATCGCTTGGTTGGCCGACACTTATTTCTCCAACTATATGAGTGATATGCAGGCCATGCTTACCGACATCGTCAAGGAATATCCCTGGTCGATAGCCTTCGTATTCTTCCTGGTATCGGTACTCATCAATTCGCAGGGAGCCGTTGTCGTAGCCATGCTGCCCCTCGCCTACTCACTTGGTATCGAAGGACCAGTATTGCTGGGTGTTTTGCCCAGTGTGTACGGCTACTTCTTCATCCCTAACTATCCTTCTGATATCGCGACGGTCAACTTCGACCGCTCTGGTACAACAGTCATTGGTAAATACCTGCTT
>RHMF01001664.1_pt1 | contig 10213 bp, 11 predicted proteins | sample 5365151 | NCBI WGS metagenome assembly RHMF01 (sample SAMN10266501, study PRJNA497801) | feces metagenome | isolation source: feces | host: Bos taurus | place: China: Prairie of Fairy Mountain | collected 2017-08-14 | reverse complement strand
CCGACAAGGGCCGCGCCATTGTGGAAGAGAACGGTTACATTCCCGCATTTTAATTGATGTAAACCATCAAAAGCTGCCATTGCCTTGCGCAGTGGCAGCTTTTTTGTTAAGATAAAGAAAAATGCAAAGAGGAAATATCCATGAGAAAGCTTGAGGAGAAGCTGTTTCACGCTGTGATGGGGTGTTTCACACTAATTACAGTTCTGTTGCTGACATTTCTGATCTATTTTGTTTTTCGGGAAAGTCTGCCCGCCATTGAGGCGGTAGGTCTGAAAGAACTGTTGCTGGGCAGTTCCTGGCGCCCGCTGATTTATACCGACGCACCCAGTTTTGGTATGCGGAATATGATCCTTTCCACCCTGTTTGTTTCAGCTCTTGCAGTGCTGTTTGCACTGGTGGTGGGTGTCGGCTGCGCGCTGTTTCTTGCCTGCTGCGCAACAAAATATCAGCGCACACTGCTGATGCCCTATATCGATCTTCTGGCCAGCATCCCCTCTGTAGTTTACGGTTTTATTGGTCTCTATATCGTTGTCAAATTCTTTGAAAAACTGGGTAGAGCCACAGGCGAATCGATCCTCGCCGGCGGCATCGTGCTTTCCGTCATGATCCTGCCCTATATGATCTCCTCCTGCTGTGATACCATGGTGCGCCTGTATGACCGGTTCCATATGGCATCCCGGGGTCTGGGTGTATCGCGCTGGTATATGGCCTCACAGTTGGTTCTGCCGGCCTCCACGCAGGGCATCCTCATCAGCATGGCGCTGGCCACCGGCCGTGCCATGGGCGAGACCATGGCCGTCATGATGGTCATGGGCAACTCCATCGGCGTGCCAAAACTGCTGGGCAAAGGCGAAACCATTTCTGCCTTGATTGCGATGGAGATGGGCATTGCCGAGGTGGGCAGCACCCATTACAGCGCCCTGTATACCGCAGGTCTTGTGCTGATGGTGCTGCTGTTCGCCATCAACATTGTTTTTGAGCGCCTGAAGAAAAAGCTGGCAAAGGAGGGTAGTCTGTGAGAGCCAAAGTCATGCTTGTGAAGTGCTGGGCTGCCTCCGCCTGCTTTATCACATTTGGGACGATTTTCTTTCTGTTTGCCTACGTTTTCTCAAAAGGCGCCGGTGCCATTAGCTGGGAATTTCTCACAGAATCCCCGAAAGGTATGATCATCGGCACGGAGGGCGGCATCCTGCCTGCCATCGTAGGCAGTGCCTGGTATACCGGCATTGCCTGCCTGTTTGGTTCGGTACTTGGCATTTGTACTGCGATTTACCAGGTCTACTATTGCCGCAGTGAAAAGGCCTCCAACGCCATCGCACTTGTTATGAAGTGCATGGCAGGCGTCCCCTCCATCGTCATGGGTCTTTTCGGCTATACCCTGTTGGTACGAACTCTTGGCTGGGGCAAATGCATTCTTGCCGGCGGCATCACACAGGGTGTCATGATCCTTCCTTTCATTCAGACCAGAGCAGAAAAAGCTCTGCGGGAGGTTGATCCTGCCCTGGTACAGGCTTCTTACAGTCTGGGCTTATCCCGGTCCTACACCATTCGGCGCATTGTGCTTCCTCAATGTTTTCCGCAGTTGGTCTCCGGCATAATTCTCGGTGCCTGTTACGCTATGGGTGCAGCAGCACCGCTCATTTTTACCGGTGCGGTGATTATTTCCAAGGTTCCGGAGCATGTGATGAAACCTGCCATGGCACTTCCCTATCATCTCTATATGCTGCTGACCCAGGGTGTCTCTTCGGAGAATGCCTACGGCACGGCATTTGTGATGATGATGATCGTTCTTGTCACCAATAGTCTGGCAACTTGGTTCACATGGAGGAAAAAGAGATGAACGATGTTGTGATCTCGCTGTGCGATTTCGGCGCAGCCTATGAAAAGAAAACAGTGCTTGAAGGTGTGAACGCCTCTATCCGCCGCGGACGGATTACAGCGATCATCGGCCCTTCCGGCTGCGGAAAATCTACGCTGCTAAAAGGAATCAACCGAATGCTGGAGCTGCAGGACGATGTAAATATCCGCGGCAGTATCCACCTGAACGGCCAGGATACCCATATGATCCCTGAGGATGAACTGCGCCGCCGCGTAGGCATGGTGTTTCAGACCCCCACACCGTTCCCCATGTCCATTTACAAAAACATGACCTATGCCCCCCTGTATTACGGTGTGAAGGGGAAAAAGAATCTGGATGAGATCGTTCAGCGCAACCTGGAAATTACCGGTCTTTGGGATGAGGTAAAGGATAATCTGAACAAAAGTGCGCTGAAACTCTCCGGTGGACAGCAGCAACGCCTTTGCATCGCAAGAGCTTTAACCGCCGAACCGGAAGTCCTGCTGCTGGATGAACCCTGCTCGGCATTGGATGTCAAGAGTACTCAAGTTATCGAAGAACTGCTGCTGAAGTTGAAGGAGAACTACACCATCGTCATCGTGACGCACAACCTGTTTCAGGCGCGGCGCATCGCGGACGACTGCATTTTCATGCTCAACGGTGAGCTTTGGGAGCAGAACACCACGGAAGAACTGTTCCATAACCCGCAGAGACATGAGACAAAAGACTATCTGCAAGGAATGTATGCGTAAGGAGGAGCTATGCTGAACGTCAAAATTCCGGGCCGTGAAGAACTGACCCTGAGCCATCTGATTCTGGACTACAACGGTACCATTGCCGAGGACGGCGAAATCATCGAAGGCATCCGCCAGAGACTGGCAGAGCTTTCCAAAGAGCTGTCCATCTATGTGATTACCGCCGATACACACGGCACTGCCGCCGAGAAGTGCGCCGGCCTGCCTGTACAGGTGCTGACCTTCCCCACCACGCAAGTGGGTGAGATCAAAGCGCAGGAAGCACGGAAAATGACCGGCGGTGTGATCACCATCGGCAACGGCTTCAACGATATCCAGATGTCCGATGCAGCAGATTTATCCATCTGCGTGATTGGAAAAGAAGGCTGCTGCGGTGCGTTGCTGCAGCATACCGATATTGTGGTGACTTCCATCGAAGACGCACTGGATCTTCTGCTAAAGACCGGTCGTCTGCGCGCAACCTTAAGAACTTAAAAAAATGCGGTCCGATCCGGGACCGCATTTTTTATACGAAAAACCAAACCATATTCTCTCATTCCCTCCCATACGGCCCCTTCCTTGACAGCAACACCTCCCGAATGATAAGATATAATCGATTATATCAATAATACTCCTGCTCAAAGATCGGGCGCATCGAAGTCAAATGCCCCAGGAGAAATTTACGACATACAAAAGAGGGAACTCAATGTTAACCATCAACCTGAAACAGCTGGAAGCTTTCGTTGCCACAGCAGAGTTCAGCAGTTTTACAAAAGCGGCAGAATCCCTGTTCTTGACCCAGTCCACTGTCAGCACTCATGTCAATGCCCTGGAAAAGGTACTTGGCATCCACCTGATCCAGCGAGGCTCCCGGCAGCGTGTGACGTTGACCCAGGACGGAGAGCGGGTATATCGGGAAGCCAGGGACATCCTGGATCGATGCCTGGCCTTGCAGGAACTGAAAAACCAAACGCAGCATGATCCCCTGATTTTTGGTGCGTCTTCTGTGCCGGAGCAATGCCTGATCCCCGAAATCATGGAGGACTACCTCCGTCTCTATCCCGATTGCCGCTATGTGCAGCTCCGGGGCGACAGCATCCAAATTCACCAAAACCTGGCCCAGGGCAAAGCTAATCTGGGATTTGTGGGCATCGCCGCCAACCCAAAGGAGTACCATTATCATCCTGTTGCCGAGGATCGCCTGGTCTTGATTACAGCGAACAAAGCCCCCTACCAGGCATTGCACCACAACGGAACTTCCGGTCTGGAACTGATGCACATGCCCATGATCCTGCGCGAAAAAAATTCCGGCACCCGCCAGGAAGCGGAGAAGCATCTGCTTCGCAAACATATCGCCTTGGATAAACTGAACATTGTCGCGCAAATCGATAATCCCGAGGCCATTCGTTCCAGCGTCAGCCGAGGACTCGGCGTGTCCATCATGTCCGCTCTCGCCGCAAGGGACTACATCCTTTCCAACCGTCTGCTTTCCTTTGATTTGGGCGATCGAGGGGCATTTCGAAAGATTTATCTGGCCTGGCGTAAGGATGCCGTGCTTACGTCGTCAGAGCAGCAATTTCTGGAATATGTCAAAAGCAGACCCCTGCTCACAGCGCCGTAATGATTGTTTTTATCAATCATAATCTCCCTGCACTTCCAAACACTCGTCTCTTCATCCATTACTTTTTTCGCAATAATCTGTTGTTTTATAATGCAATAGATAAAATTCTGCACAAAAATCAAAAACTCGAATTCGCCTCTCCAAGCAGCAGCATCCGCACTTCTCCCTTCGTGGGCTCCAGATAACCTTTGCTGCGATTGTAATCAGGGCGAATATATGTTACGCTATCGTTGTTCTTTCAAAGTTATAACGATAGGAGTAACAACTATGAAACGCATGATTGCTATCCTGCTGGCTGTGGCATCCTTTTTTACGCTTGCAGCCTGCAGCAAACCGGGAGACACCGAATCCCCTCCTGCTGTCTCCCCTGACGCTGACAGCCATTATCCCGTCACCATCACCGATCACGCCGGTCGTGACGTTGTGATTGAGGCCGAACCCCAGCGACTGATCAGCTGCTACTACATCACCAGCAGTCTGATGATCGCACTGAATCTGGACGAGAATATGGTGGGTATCGAAGACAATCCCAACTACCGCCCCATCTACACACGAAGCGCTCCTCACCTGTTGGAACTCCCCTGGGTAGGTACCGCCAAATCCCTGGACGCAGAACGCTGTGCCGCTTTGCAGCCGGATCTTGTGGTCTTGCCCCTGCGGCTGAAGGATTCTGCCGCTATTCTGGAAAATTTGGGCATTGATGTGCTGCTGGTCAATCCCGAAAGTCAGCAATTGCTGACCGAAATGATCCAAATGGTAGCCGTCGCAACCAACCGGGAAGAAATTGCAGATGAACTGCTGACCTTCCTTTCCGCCCAGGAAGCATATCTGTTGGATGCATGTTCTGCCACTGACTCTCCCAGCGTTTATTTGTCCGGCAACTCCAACTTCCTCTCCACCGCAGGTGACGCCATGTATCAGTCCGATATGATTCGCTTTGCCGGCGGTACCAACGTGGCAGCCGCCATCCCTGACACCTATTGGGCAGAAATCGATTATGAACAGCTTTTGGTCTGGGATCCCGATTACATCATCCTTCCTTCCAGCGCAAAGTACTCTGTTGAGGACATCCTGAATGATCCCAATCTGACCGCCTGTACCGCTGTGCAAAACAAAACCGTATTCCAGGTTCCCAACGACGCGGAATCTTGGGACAGCCCTGTTCCCAGCAGTATCCTCGGGGCGGTCTGGCTTGCCAACATTCTTCATCCTGACAAGGTATCGGATGCCATCTGTTCCGATGTGATGGACGAATACTATGAAACATTCTATAACTTCACCTACACGCAAAACTGAATACACCTGCGCCGCCTGCGGAATTCTGTTGCTTTTTCTTACCGGCCTCAGTCTTCTGGCGGGTAAGTATCCCCTGTCCATCAGCGCCCTGCTGTCCGGAGATGCCATGCAATGGCGCGTCTTTCTGACCCTGCGATGCAGTCGAACCCTTGTGGGCATAGTGGGCGGCTTCGGTCTTGGTGTCGCGGGATTTGTTTATCAGACCGTCTTTCGAAACCCGCTGGCCTCCCCGGATATTATCGGTGTCTCCTCCGGCGCCAGCGCCGGTGCCGCCGCCGGTATCCTGTTTCTCTCCGGCACTGTCGCCGTGACCACATCTGCCTTTGTCGGTGCCCTGCTGGCGGTCATCCTTGCATCGGGACTGTCCGTGTTGGATCGCAGCGGCAAAAATAGCACCATCGTTCTGGCCGGTATTGCGGTCCATTCCATCGCCCAAACCATTCTGATGTATCTGAAGCTGACCGCTGATCCTGAACGGGAACTGGCCTCCATTGAATACTGGATCATGGGCAGTTTAAGTGGAATCAGCCTATATTCCATTGGAGCCAATCTGCTCTTATGCGTACTGTGCATGGCACTCCTGTTTGCGCTGCACCGCCAGGTCATCCTCCTGTCTACAGAAGAGGCAGAGGCCAGAATGCTGGGCGTAAACGTAGGGACCCTGCGTCTTGCGGTATTACTCATTTCCACCCTGGTCGTTGCGGCAGTAGTCAGCCTGACCGGTCTGATCAGCTTTGTCGGCCTGCTTGCTCCCCACGGTGCCCGACTGTTGACCAAACACAATCGGGTCAGCACCATGCTGCTCAGCGGCCTGATGGGAGGAATCCTGCTGTGCGCAGCCGATATCCTGGCCCGCAGCGCAGCAGCCACTGAACTGCCCGTCAGCATCTTTACCAGTTTGCTTGGCGCGCCCTTTTTGATCTGGTTGATCGTTCGGGAAAGGAGGTCCGTATGAGCTTCTTTTCTGCAAGTCATATTTCTGCAGGATACGAGAAACATACTGTAATCCGCGATGTTTCCTTTACCTTGAATAGCGGCTGTCTGACGGGCATTCTGGGCGCCAACGGCAGCGGAAAAACGACCCTTCTGAAGTCGATTTGCGGCATCCTGCCCCATCAGGGCACCTGCCTTTTGGACGGAACTCCGTTGGAAGGATTGTCTGCCCGAAAGCTTGCCCTGCACTGCAGCTATATCCCCCAGCGCAGCGGCATCTCCATCGACATCTCCGCGTTGGATGTCGTTCTGATGGGCTTCAATCCCCGCCTCGGTATTCTGGAACACCCCAATGGTTCCATGCGTACTTGTGCACTGGACGCACTGGCGCAGGTTGGATTGGCCGGCAAAGAACACGAAAACTATCTGCATTTGAGCGAAGGACAAAAACAGCTGTGCATCCTTGCCCGAACGCTTGTATCTGACAGCAAACTGCTTCTGCTGGACGAGCCGGAAAGCGCGTTGGATTTTCGGTATCGGTATCGGATGCTTGATCTCCTTCGCAAATGGGTCAGCGAAAAGAATCTCGCTGCCATCGCCGCCCTGCATGATCCCGCCCTTGCGCTGAACTACTGCGACCAGCTTCTGCTATTGTCTGAGGGTACTGTACTCGGTTGTATCCATCCCAAAACAGACGACCTGAGCACCATGGAGCAGCTGCTTCACCAAATCTACGGCCCAGTCAGTCTGCAAACATACACCACGCGAAGCGGACGCTCCCAGCTGGTTATGCTGAAGGAGGATACACCATGAATGTCATATCGAAAATCTTCTTTCTGGACGAAGATGGAGAAAAATTCTTCGGCGAAGGGCCGGCCAGGCTTCTATATGAAATTGAGACCACCGGTTCTCTGCGTGCCGCTGCTCTCTCCATGGGCATGGCATATACAAAGGCGTTGAAGCTGGTCAAGCACGCAGAAAAGGCCCTTGGGTTCCCCTTAACCACACGAACGGTGGGCGGAAAAAATGGCGGCGGCAGTATCCTCACCCCCGAGGGCAAAGCTTGGCTTGCGCGATACGAGGCGTATCGCGATGCCTGCACGCAAGCAAATCTGGCCTTGGCTCGCGAGTTTTTCCCGGTAACCGGCTGCGTTATTATGGCCTCCGGCCTTGGCAGGCGGTTTGGCAGCAATAAGCTGCTGGCTGACTTTAACGGTGCTCCCCTATTTCTTCGGGCGCTACAGGCTACAGAAGGTTTGTTTCAGCGCCGTGTAGTCGTAACCCGACACGAACGAATCGCACAGTTGTGCCGGGCGCAAAATGTAGACGTGATCCTGCACGACTTACCCCATCGAAGTGATACCATTCGGCTTGGCCTGGAAGCAATGTCCAACACAGATTGCTGCATGTTTTTACCCTGTGATCAGCCGCTGCTCCGCCGCGAAACCGTATCCGAACTGTTGCACTGCTGGAAAACAGAGCGCACCCGAATCGTCCGCCCTGTCTGCGGCAAAACATTAGGTGCGCCTGTCATATTCCCCCAGTGGGCATTCCCAGAACTTCTCAGTCTTCCGGAGGGCAAGGGCGGAAACTGGGTCATCCAAAATCATCCCGATCATCTTCGAACCATTACGCTCGAAGATCCTTATGAACTGATGGACGCCGACACACCGGAAACGCTTGACCTGCTGCTCCGTCACAAAATGACCTCACAATAAAAAATGAAAAGTTGGCTGTGGTATGAAAGACTTGATCATTGTCCGCGGTGGCGGCGATTTGGCCACCGGAACCATTTATAAACTGAAAAAAAGCGGCTTCCCTGTCCTTATTTTGGAGACAGAATACCCTTCTGCCATTCGCCGCAATGTTGCATTCTGCGAAGCTGTGTATCAGGGGACACAAACTGTTGAGGATATGACCTGCTATCTGGCAGAGTCCCTGTCTCAGGCAGAAGAATTTTTTGCCGAAGGAAAACTGACCTTGCTGGTCGATCCCATGGGCAATGCCATCCAGGCCCTGGCCCCCTTTGCGGTGGTAGATGGAATCCTGGCCAAGAAAAATCTTGGAACAAACCGTGAAATGGCCCCCATCACCGTGGCGCTGGGTCCCGGTTTCACTGCCGGTCTGGATGTAGATGCTGTCATCGAAACAAAACGTGGCCACAATTTGGGACGAGTCCTGTGGCAGGGGCCTGCCGCCCCCAACACCGGTATTCCCGGCATTATCGGCGGTTACGGAAAGGAACGCGTCATCCACTGCCCTGCTGACGGCATCCTGCGCAATGTCAAAAAAATTACAGATACCGTGGCGCAGGGAGAAATCATCGCCGTGGTCGAAACTGCGGAGGGAATCGTTCCTGTGGAAGCCACTCTGACCGGCATTTTAAGAGGCTTGATCCGGGATGGCTATCCGGTCACAGTTGGATTCAAGATTGCAGATATCGATCCCAGATCGGACGAATACAACAACTGCTTCACCATTTCTGACAAAGCCAGATGCATTGCCGGTGGTGTGCTGGAAGCCATCCTGTATCGGAAGAAGGAGCTTGGCCTATGATCATCTCAATTGTTGGCTCCGGCGGGAAAACCACCCTTTTGAAGCAGATGGCAGCCGAGTACCGCGCACAGGGAAAAACGGTATTCATAACCACCACCACGCACATGTTTGCCGAATCCGATACGCTGCTGACCGATGATGCGGATACCATCCTTCGCGCCTTGGGTGAACATGGCATCGCTATGGCCGGTATTCCTGTCGGCGAAAAAATCACAGCGCTTTCCGCCAAAACATACGAAACCATCTGTTCACGTGCAGATGTCGTACTGGTGGAAGCGGACGGGTCCAAACGACTGCCGCTGAAATATCCAAACGATACCGAGCCTGTGATTCCGGAAAACACAGATGAGATCATTGTCGTCTGCGGCTTAAATGCCATCGGTCAAAAGGCAAAAGACGTTTGCCACCGCTTGGAATTGGTCAAGACCTGCCTTGGTATCGACGACGATACCGTTATGACGGCTGCCCTCGTACAGCGGTTGGTGATGGAAGGATATCTGCGGCCCCTCAAAGCCGCATACCCCAAAGTCAAAATCACCCTTGCTCCCCGGCATGACGGGACCCTGTATCAGCGTGCCGTTTCCGCTTTGATGCAGCAGGAACAGGATGTATCCCTGATTCGAAAGGAATGGTTCTGCTCTCAGCCCAGACTGATTATTTGTGGCGGCGGTCATGTTGCAAAAGAAGTGGCCGCTATGGCTGCATATCTGGATTTTACTGTCAGCGTTCTGGATGACCGGGATGATCTGGCAAACCGGAACCGGTTCCCCACTGCTGATACTGTCATCTGCGACTCCTATGACAATCTGAAAAACTACCTGGAACCGGATGCCTACTACGTAGTGGTAACACCCGATCACAAAGCAGATCTGCAATGTGTCAGCACCATTCTGCCTACTCAATATCGCTATTTGGGCATGATCGGCAGTAAGCGAAAAGTCGCAGCAACCTTTGAGAATCTCCGGACAACCGGTTTTTCAGACGACCAAATCAATACGATTTTCGCCCCCATCGGTCTCCCCATTAACGCAGTAACCCCCGCTGAAATCGCATTGAGCATTTTGTCTCAAGTCATTCAGGAGAAAAATAAACATCACACAGCATCCGCCGACCGCGCCCTGCTGGAAAACACCGAACCGGGCACGCTGTGCATAATTATCGACAAGCACGGTTCTGCCCCCAGAGGTGTGGGCAGCATGATGTTTGTCACGAAAGATCAAACTCTTGGCAGTATCG
>RHMF01001663.1_pt1 | contig 10215 bp, 3 predicted proteins | sample 5365151 | NCBI WGS metagenome assembly RHMF01 (sample SAMN10266501, study PRJNA497801) | feces metagenome | isolation source: feces | host: Bos taurus | place: China: Prairie of Fairy Mountain | collected 2017-08-14 | reverse complement strand
CTTTTGCAACAAGCGCAGGCGAATTTAGTTTTGACCTTGCTGGCTTGAATGGTTTAGTTGTTGATTTAAATAGTAATAAAATTACTGTTACTGGTCCTACTATTAAGGTTGTTGGTAGTAGCGCAGCAGGAGCATCCAACAAGGATACCTATGTTGAAGTTGGTTTAACTTATATCGATCCTGCTGATAATAAAGAAAAGACTGCAAGTAAGTTTAAGATTAAAGGCTCTACTGATGTTAGCGTTGAAAAGAATGCTAGCGGTGAAGTCGTAATCGAAGCTGTCGATACCATTTTGAAGGATATGACAGTTACTGAGCTTGATAGCGGATTTAATATTGCAGTTACTGACGATAAAACCGCAGTAGATGCTAATATCGATCCTCGTATTAAGTTAGGTGACAATGCAACTCTATACCATTTTGAAAAGGGCGTTGCTACTTTACCTGTTTATACCAAGTCTGAAATTGATGGATTAATTGTTGATTTTGACGCAATGGAGTATAAGGGTGTCTTTGGAAAGACTCAGCAAATTTCTTCTTTGACTGGAGTTAAAAACGGTGACACTTATAAAGCAGGCGCTAATTTAACTGTTAGTTCCAATGGTATTAAGGCAGATGCTGGTGACTTAATTATCGCTAAAGGTCCAGAAACAAATGGCGTTATTCCTACAGATAAAATTACGTGGGAAGTCGTACCTTCTGGCAATGAAGATACCACTTATCATATTGAATACGAAGAAAACGGATTTGATTTAATTGGTAGAAGTAGCATTGGTGATACTGCTACTGATGGCAACAATTCTGGTAGCATTCGTTTTGGAGCTACTAATAAATTGTCTATGGCTCAAACTGTTTCTGACACTGACAAAAATGACAGCGAAGGCTCTGGAGACACTGTTACTTTTACTTTCAGTCATGATGAAACTGCTCGTACCAATAGTGCAAGCACTGCTTATACTAGAACAGTTGACTCAAAGTATGTGATGAATAATTTCACCGCAACTATGGTTGACGGTAGTTTAAGTGATAAGGGTATTACTACAGATAAGTATGGTCATATCTCCAAGGTAATGAGCAAGGCTTATACTGTTATTGATACTAACGCAGTAATGAACGAAATGGCTGTTGCTGCTGTTGCTGCAGATAATATGGCTACTATTTCTTTAACTCCATCTATCATGCAAAGTAATGGTACAGTGCTTGAAAAGACTGGTAAGTTATATTTGAAGAGTAATAATAGTAACTTGTCTGTTGCTGCTAGTGGAGCACAGGTTACTGTTGATTTAGTATGGGGAACTTTCTAATTTAACGGACAAAGTGCTTTAAGAAGATTATTCTGATTTTTATTATAAGATAGAGGATAATCTAATGGGAAGAGGATTTTCCTCTTCCCATTTTTTTGTTTATACAAGGAAAGAAAGGAGTTTATACATGGAAAATGGTTTTATTAAATTCGTGCCCGTGAGAGGCACGGAAGAAAAAATCCGTAAAACTACTCCAACTGATGGATATGTCTATTTCGCAACAGACTCTGGTCGCATTTATTTAGATAAAAGTGGAACTAGATATCCCATGGGCGGTGTTGGTGGTTCTGGTGGTGGAGCAGCCGCAGGTGCAGCGATCTATTATGTTGAAACACCCTCTACAGTACCTCCCACAAAAGATGAAGAGACTGGCGAAGAAGTATATCTAATTTCAAAAGATTATACTAATCCAGCAGATAAACCTCGCAATCATGATATCTTCTTGAATCTTGCCGATGGCACTTTTTTCCGCGTCATCGATGAGGCAGAAGCATGGTATGTATGTGAGCGTTTGGCAGTGAGCGGAAATGGTACCGGTCCTAGTGTTGCCGGTCCTGAATTGGTGTTACAACAGCCTCCCGCAAGCGTGATTAACGGACAAGAGTTTAATGTTGTATTTACAGTAAATTCATTGTTAAACGATTCTGGAAGTCCGAGAGACCCATCATTAAACATTACTTATACATTGATTGATAAGGCTACTGGTGATGAGTATTTTTCTGATACAAGAAAAGTTAATCATGGTGAAGAAACCATTATTAATATCGGTCCTCAGCTACGTCATTCTGCAACTACTGAATGTCAAATGTATGCTAAGGGTGTTAACAGTGGACAAAGTGACATTAAATCTTTTGACGTAACTACGTCTTTAATGGAGTTATCCCATTCAGATTTTTCTAATACTAGTGTATTTGAAGCTGACTCTTTGGACTTTACTTTTAATACTATTGGTAGTTTAGAAAAACTATTTGTTTTAACCTATGATAAAGGTCTAGAAACTGAGTATTCTTTAACTGAGGTTTTAAGTGGTAGCGATAGTACTTTTGCAGTACACATTCCACAAACTCATCCAAAAACTCAGACTGCTTTAGCAACTCACGGTTATCACACTATTACTGTTGATTTGTATCAACATTTAGGTAATGGCCAGGTAGGCTTTAAATTTGAACCAGGTTTAAAATTTGAAGTTGCAGTTAAAGACCCCGGTGTTGACTTGCCTATCATTTGGTTAGGCGAATACAAAAACACTTATTATGCTTATGATGATATCCAAATTCCTTTTATGGTTTATGACCCTTCTAGTACCAACTCTGTTGACGTAATCTTCTTAAATGCTGGTACTAATGTCGGTGAGCGTACAATCAATGACTTCTCTACATTTGATATCTTTGAAATTGTTGATGCTACTATGGAATATACTAATAACTACTCTATTGTTACTGGTATTGGAACCCGCAAACAGCAAAGAGATATTGAATTCCAGGTTATTCCTGATCCTAAGAGAGTAATGAGTCCTGTTAAACCCACTTACCTAATGCTAAATTTCGAAGCGAAAGGTCGCTCCAACAATGACCCATTAAGTAAGAGATTGACTTGGACCAATGATATTACTTCACCTGCAGAAATGACAGGCGTAACCGCAACATTGGAAAATTTCAACTGGTATAATAACGGTTGGATGATGGATGATAATAAGCAATCCATGTTAAGAATTAGTAATGGTGCGAAAGTAACTTTCCCCATTGGTAATTTAGTTTTTGCAAATCCTCAGTCTTCAAGCGAACAGTCTTATACTTTTGAATTCCAGTTAAAAGTATCTAATGTTCAAGACTATTCTAATTTGATTAAGAATATTACTCGTTATAAGAATGACGATGATGAGACTAGTGATTTGGGTAGTTGGTGGAAGGCTTTCCAAAATCCTGCAAAGAATATTTGGGGTCATACAAACTATGACGCGTTCTTGAAAGATTTCTTGCCTCCCGCAATTTATGATAAACTGGAAATTGACTATGTTTATAAGCAGATGAATTTAAGTAATGTTATCTGTAAGTATTATAGTCCCTTGTCTTCTGGCGCTCGTGGTTTGGCTCTTGGCGCACAGGACGCATTCTTCTCCGATGGTTCTAATACTGTAAACGTTAACTATGTTGAAGATGAAATGATTAATTTAAGTTTTGTTTATAAGCATAGTACTGAAAGCGGTATTGATAGTTTAATCTATGTTTATATTAATGGCGTTATCACTGGCGTTATTAAGTCTAAGGTATCTAATAAATTTAGTATTGGTTCTAGTGTTTTAGAGTTTGTTTCTAACTCTTGTGACATTGACCTGTACCGCATGAGAATTTATAAGACTGCTCTTGATGTAAAAGACATTTGTATGAACTATGCTGTTGACCACAAGAATGTTGACATTTATGACCAAAATGGATTGGCTTTGCCTAATAAATCTACGGGCGAATATCAATTTGATTATAACTCAATGATTCAGTATAACTTAAACAATCCTAACGATATGTTAATGCCTTATATTGTGTTCGATACTAGTAACAGTAACAATGATGATAAGTTACCTCACTCTAAGGCAACTCCAATTACTGTTGATGTTACTTTTGTAAACACAATGCTTGACCGTGCCTACACTTCCGGTGAGCTTTTGGGCTTAGCAGAAAAAGATGGATTAGTTGCAAAGTTGGGTAAAGTTAATGCTGTTAAAGAGTATTATCGTCACCACTGTCCTTCTTTCGTCTCTAATGGCGTAACTCTAGAAGTTCAGGGTACTTCTTCTGAATACTATCCACGTCGTAATTATAAATTGAAGACTAAGGTTAAAGTTGGTACTAAGCCAAATGGAAAAGATTTAAAACAAACTCAAATCTATTTAAATCAGGGTCCATTTGCTGATGAATATAAAGAATATAAGAAACAAATTGCTGAAGGAACTGTTGAATTAGGTAACGAGCCATCTCGTCAAGATGTGTGGTTTATGGACAACTATACTAATGGTACTGAGCGTTGGACTTTGAAGGTTGACTACATGGAATCTTCTGGTAGTTACAATGCTGGTTTTGCAAGCTTGATCGGCACCGCTTATTCTAAGCATCCTCTAGAAGATTATGTAAAATCTGGCGCTATTGATCCTATGGTCGATGGAGAAAATGCATTGGCTAGTGAATTGACTGGTGAAATGCGTTGGCAAGATTATCGTACTTCTCTATTAGGCTTCCCTGTTATGGCATTCCATAAGAAGTCTGAAGATAATTCTGATATTGTGTTTATTGGATATTACCGTATGCTATTGGATAAGGGTTCTGACGAGGTTTTAGGTTTTGATACTGGTGATGTTCAGCAAACTATTTTAGGTGAGACTGCCGCAGACACAACTGAATGCTGGGAGTTCTCTACTAACGCAAGAACTTTCTGTTCTTACAAAGACCCTTGGAATCGTGTAGAACTAAGCTTTAAATCTTTAACTAGCTTGGGTGAAGAAGGATTTATCCAGTTAGAAAATGGCGCTCGTGGAGGTCCTGTTGTACTACAGCACTTTGAGCCTCGTTATGTTGCCAATGAAGACTATTTAAAGAATGATGAAAATGGTTTCTACAACTTTGGTAGCTTAAACCAGAGTCAGGTTACTGAGATGTGTGAAGATCTTGGTATTGAGACTATTGACATTACTGCCGATGATGCTTTATATAAAGCTTAGGACGGCGCAGTGGGATTAATGCGTAATTGGGAATCTGTATGTAAGTGGATTTATAGTACTTACTTAGACAACGTAAAATCTCAGGCCAAGAACTATACTGCCAACGCCGCAGTTGGTAAAGAGATGTATGTAGCTGATAAATTCTATATTTATGACGAAGCTGCAGAAGAAAAGCACTCTATCGCCACTGGAGCATATCAGGCAGGAGTAACATATTATAACCGCAAGGTTAAAGAAGATGGCTCTATCGTTTTTGAAAATGCTTTTGTTGTTAATGATGAAAAGAATGTTTATAAAGCTAATAAATTCTTCATCAAAGTTAGCGACGCTTATTCTTTAGATAGAAGAAACTCTTTCACTGAAGGTGAAGTTTATTATGAGCAAGAGCTATTGACAGAAACTGAGATTGCGGAAATCGCAGATTTACTAATTGCCAAGGCTACTGAATATAGTGAAACTACTGAATATTATACTTATAATCCAGAAGCTATTGTTCCTTCTGGCGGTGGTAAAGCTAACGCCGCAACCAAAGTAGGTTTAATTACTAAAGAACAGTTTGATGCTGGAGATTACTATATCCCACAACCTGTTAAATATGTTAATACTACTTATAAGTATGATACTAAAGAATATCGTACTGCAAAATTCATTAATGAATTAGAAAAGCACTTTGATATTGAATATTTAGCAACTTATTTCATTGCTACAGAAGTATTTGAATGCTACGACTCTCGCGGAAAGAACTGTATGATGGCTTCTTGGGGTCCTCAGGTTCCGGATGGAGAATACATCTGGTATCCCATTTTCTATGATATCGATACTCAGTTGGGAATTAACAACACTGGTATTCCTTCATTTGAATTCAATGTGGATGCTTCTGATGCTGGCAACTACTCTACTTCTGATAGCGTTTTGTGGAATAACTTCTATAAATTCTTCAAAGGTTCTGCTATTTTAAATAAATATCAACAGATGAAAAATATTAAACAAGGAAGTTTTGCATCTCTAACAAATCCTCCTTTGAAAACTGTTGATAATTTAGAAGGTTGGTATACTTTTAATCCCGACACTACTAAAATGATTAGTTGTAGAGGTCACAGACCTTTGATTGCAACTAACTTAGATGCTTATTATAAATATATTACTATTACCAATCCTAAGGGCACAAGCACTGGTATTACTGGTTATTTGGACCGCCAAGGACAATACACTGTTGATACCGATGGTAAATATTTCTATGCTCTACAGGGTGACCGCAGCCAGTCTAGACGTCAGTTTTTAACTAGCCGTCTTGAGTATATCGACTCTTGGTTAAACCAAGGTAACTATGCTCGTGGTGGTGAAAACTGTATCCGTGGACGTATTTCAGCAAACGATGCTACAAAGACTTCCGATAAATGGCTTGAAAGCACTGATGGTTACTGGAGTGATGGAGAGTATAGTACTAAATTATATCCATTTGACGCTGAATATTGGGTTAATTTGACTCCAATTCGAAGCTCTTATGTAACATTGTCTGACGACAGCAAGGCTTATACCGCACAAAAATATGATGGTATTACCCCTGTTCGTTTTGAAGTTACTGAGGTTGAAAATGGTGTAAGAAATAGTCCAAACTATCCTGAACAGCTATTATATATTTATGGTATGAATCAAATGTCTAATGTAGGAGATATGCACAATTTATATTGGCGTGAATTCTATATTGACGGTGAAGCTCCAAAATTAACTAAATTGAATTTAGGCTATGATGCTAAAGTTACTTATACTGATAAAGATGGCAATCCTCAAGAGGCCACTTGGTATAATAACAAATTAAATAAACCAAGTATTCCTTCTGCCAAGACTCCTGGTAGCAAGGGTATGCCTTTGTTGAAAGAGGTAAACTTGTCTAATATTCAAATTCAGGCAGGTAGTGCTAACCCAACAATGGACTTTACTTCTTGTGAAAAGTTAGAAAACTTTAGAGCAACTGGTTCTACTTTAACAGATATCCAGTTCGCTGCAGGTGTTGCATTACATACTTTGTATGTTCCAAGCACATTAACGAATTTGTCTTTGGTTGAAGCTAACTTGTTAACTAAATTAATTAGCTCTTATGAGTATCCAACGGTACAACCTGATGGTTCCTTGCGTGCTAAGAGAGGTTTGTACGTTGATAAATTATTCGAAAAGGGCAGCGATTTGGACACTATTAATTTAGTTGGTGGTGGTTTAGGCTATCATAGTCATAGCTTGCTAAAAGCTTTCTATGCAAAGCAAGAAGCAAAGCAAATCGGTGGTAAGGTCACTATGACAAAGGTTTGCTGGAGTCCTTATATCAAAGTCCTAGAGGGTGAAGACTATAATGCAAAAGAAACTTATGTATGTGACAATGGACACTATGGATTCACTCCTTATGTTCATAAAAACGTAGATGATTTCAATGCTAAAGTTTTAAGTAATGTATTATATAGAGCTGAATTCTATGTAAAAGTAGAGCAGTTTGATGAATATAATGCTGAATTAAATTACTTTACTTTAAATAATGGTCAATATAGTGCCTATGTCTACACTACCAAAGAGACTTTTGATGAACAGGTAATTAATGGCTTATATTATTATAACGATTTAATTGAAACTGTCGATGATAGTACTGTGGCAATGTTGCTTGACTTCGCCGATCCTGATAGTGATTATTCTTCTGCTTCCGACGCGAGCGTGCCTGAAATTTCTGGCATTATTTACATTAATAATGCAACTGCATATGATGAGTGCGAGATTGTAAAAGATAAGTTGCAAGCAGCTTATCCTGGTCTATCATTCTTCTTTGCGAATGAAATCACTAAGGCTTATTCCGCAAAATTCGTTTCTGTCGACGCAATTACAGGAGCGGAAAAACTTGTTGCTAATAAGAATGGTAGTTCTGAACCTTCTGTACAGAAAATTTCTGTAAATAAGGATACCAACACATTCTTTACCAGTCCTTATACTTTATATAATGTTACTCAAGACCACTGGGATTTCTACGGTTGGTCTGCTACTAAGCCAGACTTAAGTAGTGACGCAGGTATTGAAGCAGCTATTAAGAGTGTTATTTCTGAGGCTGGATGGGCAAATCTAACTCTGGGTAATAATAACTTACCAACAGAGAACGATGATAAGATGACATATACTTTCTATGCTATCTTAACAAAGAAGAAGTATGATTATACATTTAAAGATGTAACTGATGTTATGTATACTCCTAACCCAATTCCTATTGAGTGGGGTAGCTTCATTACTCAAGCACAATTGGATGCTCTACCAATGCCAGTCAATACTTCAATCCAAGAGCTGGAATACCATTATAAGTTTAAGGGTTGGACTTTGAGTGACAAGGCCGCAGGCTTATATGATAATAATGACTATGAGCTAGTTGATCCTACCAAGTATGTTTCTGCTAAGCCTTTAACTTTCTATGCAGTTTATGCAAAAGAAAAGGTTACTGACTCAGTACTTGAAGGCAAATATTTCGTTTGCTATCCAACAACTTACAATGATATGTATGATGTTCACTATAGTAGAAACGATGAATGTTATGCAATTGCATTGAAGCCTGAGTATGCAGCTGGTCTAAGAGGCAAAGTTACTTATCCAACAGTAACTTCTGAAGGTATGTACACTAGTGAAGGTGTTGCAGTACCAGCTGGTAAGCCAATTATTAGTATCCTATCTGAGGGTACTCCTGCTAGTGGTGTTACTCACGTCTTCTTCGATCCAAGTCATGACAATGAAATTCGTACTTTGCAAGGTGCTTTTGCTAGTTTTACTAAATTAGTATACTTTGATTTCGAAAATATGCCTAATTTACGTATCATTGGATCAAGAGCTTTTGCTGGATGTAGTGACTTGTGCGGAGTGCACTTGTATAGTCCTGTTGTTGCTATTGAAGAATACGCCTTTAACCAGGCAGGTTATAATCATAGAAGCAGCAGAGCAGACATTATTATCAATGCTGATGTTCAGTACATCGGACTTTTGGCAATCGCCAATGGTTTTGCTCATGGTAATATTACAATTGGTGCAGAAGGAAAACCTTCTTTGCTGAACCAGTCTGGCTGGGATGGCTCCAAGGAGGCTATTTTCCAGAACAATGGTCGTGAGGCACAGTCCATTACCATTTATACCACTGCAGCAAACTCCACTTTGTGGAATAGTTGGATTTATGGTACTTCTGGTATTGATAAATTAATTTCTTCTAATGGTGACACTTTGATCTCCATTAAACATACTGATTAAGGAGGATAAACAATGACTAAGCAAGTTTTATATACTTACCTTGGCACCAATGGCACAATTTGTTCTCCTGTGCATTTAGAGGATATTTACTACATTAGAAAATATCGTTTAACTGCTGATAAAGGAAAGAAGCTTACTAAAGATGGGGTCCATCTTGTAGAAAGCGCAATTGTTCCCGAGGATGAAGTGTCTTTGTGGAAAGAGGTTTAATGGCCGAAAGTAATTAAATTAATTACTTTATTTATAATATATAGGGAGGAGATTTCCAAATCTCCTCCCTCAATTTTAAAGAAAGGATGATATTTAGAAATGATTACTTCTATTAAAAATGCAGATTATTCATTCCTTTTCCAAGAAGCTTCTGAAAAGCTAGTTGAATTGCACAATGCAGGCAAACTAGTTGGCGCTCAGGCTTTAACCGAAGATGAGTTAAAGTATCTATGCCCTAAGGATGAGCATGGTAATTTCTTAAGAGATGAAAACGGTAATCAAATTATTAACAGATTTACTTCATTGGAACAGTACTTTACTCGTTTAGGTACTTTAATTTCTAATGTAGATAACTATGTTAAATATTTAATGTTGCCTTTAGATGAAGAGCCTTTGGAGGTTAATGCTAACACAAGAGAAATTATTGTTCCTAAAACCACTTTTAAGAATAGTAATGTTGGCGTTCAGGGCGACGTTATCGCAGAAACTTTGTATTTACGAATTGACCGTTTCTTTGATGCCATGGACTTCCTAGAGGCTGACGCCTATATTCAGTGGAAGCTACCCGATGGAACTGATGGTGCTTCTCCAATTGCCTATAAGGATTTTGAGAGCGAGCATAATTTAGGTAAATTGATTTTGGTTTGGCCTTTGACTGGTGAAGTAACTAAGCAGATCGGTAATTTACAGTTCTCTTTACGTTTCATTAAAAAGTCTGGTTCTGAAATTGTT
>RHMF01001752.1_pt1 | contig 10217 bp, 12 predicted proteins | sample 5365151 | NCBI WGS metagenome assembly RHMF01 (sample SAMN10266501, study PRJNA497801) | feces metagenome | isolation source: feces | host: Bos taurus | place: China: Prairie of Fairy Mountain | collected 2017-08-14 | reverse complement strand
ATTCCGTTCATTAACACCAACAATAGACGTAAACAAATTCGCTAATAAATATTGGAATGGTGGAGGACATCAATTAGCAGCAGGAGGTACTTCAAAGGAAAGTTTAGAAACGGTAATAGAAAGATTTGAAAACCAAGTTAAAAGCAAACTTTATGAAACAATTGATTAATCTGCTTTTGATGATATTTCTTTTAGTTAATTTCTCTTGTGGAAGGTCTTCTTGTGGAAGGTCTTATAGAGAAGAAGATTTAACACAAGAAATTAAGACAGAACAAGATTCTATAAGAGAAAGACAAGCTTTAATCAAAGAAAACTTGGAAAAAACCAATCAAATTGTAATTGCAAAGGAATTAGAAAAAATAAGAACATTTATAGAAAGGAATTCTTGGCAAATGCAAGAAAAAGAAGGTGTGTTCATTCAAATTCTTGATAAAGGTAATGGCAAAGCGTTTCAAGATGGAGAAAGAATTTCCCTTGACTACAACTGCAAATTGTTAAGTGGAGAAGAAGTCTATAATAGCAAAACTGATGGTAAAATACATATTAAAATAGGTACTCAATCTGATTGTCCATTAGGACTTCAAAAAGCAGTAAGCAATCTTTATCATAAATGTAAGGCAAGAATAATAGTACCTTCAAGTTTAGCATACGGATTGTCTGGAGATGGAAATAAAGTGCCGAGAGCAGCTACCTTGATTTATGAAATAGAAATAGATTAATCAAATATGAAACAACACAGAATAATTATACTATTTATCTTATTTATAGCTATATCTTGTGGTAAGAAAGAAAGTAATTCTGAATTTATTACAACGGAAAAAGGCTTTAAGTTCAAACATTGTATTGAAAACAAAACCTCTCCAAAGATAAATGTAGGCGATATAATACTTGGAGAGATAGAAATACGTCAAAATGATAGTATCTTATATAGCAATTTCGGTAGTCCAAACAGATTATTCAAAGTAAACGCTGATACTACATCAGAATTTGATAAACTACTTTTAAATATGCATATAGGAGATTCTGTAATAATAGAACCTCCTATTGATAGTATAATAACACATGTTGCAAACATAATAGCAAAACCTGCAGACAAAATTAGATTTCATATAAAAGTTCATCAAATTATATCACAAAGAGAATTAACTGACCACGATAGACAAGTCTTATCAAATCAAAAAATAGAGGATTCTTTGCTTTTTGAATATGTATTAAGAAACTATCCTAAGGCAGAGAAGAAACCGAGTGGTTTATACATATTAGAACACAAACAAACAGATAAAGCATCGGCAGAGTTTGGTAAAAGAATTGCCGTATATTATTCAGTAACAGATACAACAGGACGATTACTTGATAGCAATAAAGATATAAAACCATTTGAATTTGAGTTAGGAGACGATGGATTAATAGCGGGTTGGACAGAAGGTTTATCTTATATGAAGGAAGGTGAGAGAATGAAAATATTAATACCTTCAAAAATAGCATACGGAGAATCAGGTTATGGAGCAATAGCACCATATACACCATTGATATTTGATTTACATTTAGTTAAAGTAGAAGAATAAAAAACATAAGAACAATGAAAAAATTAAGCGTTATTATTTTAAGCCTATTGATAAGTGGAATAGGTTTCGCTCAAATCCCACAAGGCTTTAAACAAGACAAATCAGGAGTAATTTACAGAGTAGAAAAAACAAATCCAGAAGGTAAACAAATCACTGAAGGAACAATAGTGCATGGTCATTATGCAGTAAGCTTTGGAGATTCTTTAGTATTTGATAATTCAAATCAACCAGTAGCTCCAATGTTTGGTGCGATGAGTCAAAATAAAGCTTTCCAAGGAGATTTAATTGATGGATTGTTTTTGATGAAAGAAGGAGAAACTTTCACATTTGCTTTTTGTTATGACTCTATTTCAAAAGTTCAACAAGTGCCACCTTTTTTCAAGAAAGATGAATACGCTTATTATAAAGTATATGTAGCAAAATCACAATCTTTAGAATCTTTCCAAAAAGAGCAAGACTCTATTCAAAAGGCTCAAATGAGAATTAACGATAGCTTGCAATTAATTGAAAGTGATTTAGTGATGGATTACCTTGCAAAAAATCAAATCTCAAACATACCATTTGACAACATTTACTATAAAAAAATATCTTCTGGTAGTGGAGAAAAACCACAAGCTAAAGACCAAGTAAAGGTTCATTACACAGGAAAGTTCCTTGATGGTAGAGTATTTGACTCTTCAATTCCAAGAAACGAACCTTTATCATTTACAATAGGTGCAGGTCAAATGATAAAAGGTTTTGAAATAGGAGTTAAGTTAATGCAAAAAGGTGAAAAAGCAGTAATTGTAATACCATCATCTTTAGCATACGGCGGAAGACAAAGAGGAGAAATCCCTCCATATTCTCCATTGGTATTTGAATTGGAATTAGTTGAAATTATTTCACCAAGCAAATAAACTGCTATGAAATTAAATCTTACAAAGCCACTTATTGTTTTTGATATAGAATCCACAGGATTGATTGTCGGAAGAGATAAAATAGTGGAATTATGTATGATAAAAGTAATGCCAGATGGCAGTGAAATAGAGAAACTTTATCGTATAAATCCATGTATGCCTATTCCTAAAGAAGTAACAGCAATACATGGAATATCAGATGCAGATGTTGCCGATTGTCCTTCTTTTGAACAATTGGCACCATCTTTAATTGATTTTATTGGAAATGCTGATTTGTGTGGTTATAATTCAAATAAGTTTGACGTTCCTTTGTTAGTAGAAGAATTTTTGAGAGCTGGCTATGATTTTTCTTTACATAATAGAAGAATAGTAGATGTTCAAAATATATTCCATAAAATGGAGCCAAGAACATTAAAAGGAGCTTATAAATTCTATTGCGATAAAGAACTTACAAATGCTCATACTGCTAATGCAGATACAAGAGCAACGCTTGAGATATTTAAAACACAATTAGATAGATATCAAGGAGTAGAATACCAAGATAGTGAAGGAAAAGTAAGTACTCCAATAGTTAATGATATGAATAAATTGTCTGTATTTACTAAAACAGGAAATTGGGCCGATTTAGTAGGACATATTTATTATAATCAAAACAATAAAGAATGCTTTAACTTTGGTAAATACAAGGGAATTGAAGTTGAAGTAGTTTTTGAAAAAGAACCAAGTTATTATTCTTGGATGATGAATTCTGATTTCCCATTATCCACAAAAAAATTGATTACAGAAATCAGAACAAGAAAACTTTTTAAAAAATAGAAATATGAAAATCATCTGTGTAGGACGCAATTACTCTGAACATATAAAAGAATTGTCAAATTCAAGACCTGATAATCCTATTATTTTTCTAAAACCCGACACAGCAATTGTGAGAGGTAATTCACCTTTTTATTATCCTGATTTCTCACAACAAATAGATTATGAGTGTGAATTAGTGGTAAAAATTTCTAAAATAGGTAAAAGCATACCTGTTTCTTGCGCAAGAAATCACTATAATGAAGTTGCATTAGGCATAGACTTTACTTGTAGAGATTTACAAGCAGAAGCAAAAGAAAAATCTTTACCATGGACACTTGCAAAAGGCTTTGATTATTCAGCACCTTTGAGCGAGTTTTACTCTCTTGAAGATTTAGGAAAAGATATTCAAAATCTTGATTTTAGCCTGTCAAAAAATGGAGAAATAGTTCAGCAAGCAAATACTTCACAGATGTTGTTTTCAGTAGATGAAATCATATCATTTGTCTCTCGCTTTATTAGTTTAAAAGTAGGGGATTTGATATTCACAGGTACTCCCGCAGGAGTCTCTTCTATTGAAATAGGAGATAAACTCTCTGCATGCTTAGAAGGGAAAGAAGTCTTAAAGTGTGAAATTAAATAAAAAGCAACATCTATGTTATTGTCTTTGAGAATAGAAAACTATGCATTAATACGCTCAAGCCAAATAGAATTATCACAAGGCTTTACATCTATATGTGGAGAAACAGGAGCAGGAAAATCCATATTGCTTGGAGCTTTAGGACTTGTATTAGGACAAAGAGCAGATACAGAAGTTCTTTTGGATAAAGAAAAAAAATGCTATATAGAGGCTGTGTTCACAATTAGTGAAGATTTAAAGCCCTTGTTTGAAGACAATGACTTGGATTACGAAGAGGAATCTAACTTTCGCAGAGAGATAAATCCAAATGGTAAATCAAGAGCATTCATAAACGATACTCCTGTTAGCCTTAATGTAATGAAGCAAATAGGAGATATGCTTTTGGATATTCATTCTCAACACAACACTATTAACCTTAATGATAAGGTGTTTCAACTCGCTATATTAGACTCTCATCTTGAAAAACCTGAAATCAAGAAAGAGTATGATGATTCTTTCAATAAATTTTCTAAATTAAAGAATAAAATTGACGAATTAAAGAATCAATTACTCGATTTTAAAAAGGAGAGTTCATACATAAATCATATATATGAAGAATTAGAAAACTCAAAGCTTAAAGAAGGAGAACAAGAAGAACTTGAAGAAAGTGTTGAGTTGATATCTAATAGTGAGAATATCAAAACTTTCATAAATAATAGTATATCACTTTTTGAAACAGAGGATTATCCTTCTGTGATTACTAATTTATATGAAATAAAAAACAATATTTCTAAAATATCAGATGTAAATAAAACTACAAAAGAACTATATGAAAGAATAGATTCTGCATTTATTGAACTGAAAGATATATATGCAGAAATGCAAAATTTCAATGACTCTATAAACTACGACCCACAACTTTTGGAAACACAAAATCAACGTTTAGATTTAATCTATCGTTTACAAGAAAAACACAATGTAGAAACAATAACTGACTTAATTAATTTAAAAGACTCATTAAGTCAGCAAATAAATCAAAACACTGATTTAGAATATGAAATCAATCAATTAGAAAACGAAAAACAAATACTTGAAGCCTCACTAACACAATTATCAGAACTTATTATAAAGGATAGACAATCTGCTGCTGAAAGAGTAGAGCAAGCCTTATTGCCACTCTTTGAATCAATGGGAATGAAAAATGCTATCCTAAAAATAGAAATAGAAAAAACAGAAACTCTAAACAAAAATGCTGGATGTCAAGTAGAGTTTTTGTTTAATGCAAATAAAAGTATAGCAACAACATTCCGTCCTTTAAATAAAGTAGCATCAGGAGGGGAGTTGTCAAGACTTATGTTAGCCTTAAAAGCTATTCATCTTACAAAACAAGACCTACCAACCCTTATTTTTGATGAAATAGATAGTGGAATATCAGGAGATATTGCTGCAAAGGTTGCAAACATAATGAAGAATATATCGGAAAATCGCCAAATCATAGCAATAACTCACCTTCCACAAATAGCGGCTAAAGCAGACTATCAGTTTAAAGTCTATAAGAATGATGTAAATCAACAAACAGAGTCTAATATAACTCTATTAAATGAGGAAGAAAGAGTAGTAGAAATAGCAAAAATGCTTTCAGGTGAAAACCCAAGTCAAGCAGCTCTTGCTAATTCTCGCGAATTACTCTCTTAGTATCGGCATCTTTTAAATCTTCGTACCAATACGTTTTGTCTAAGTAATCAATCTTTCTGATTTCTGTGTATTTTTCTTGCCAAGAGTCAAATGTAATTCTCTTTGTCCAGTTAAAATACTTATCTTTTTCGTATTGATAATAATATTCTATTGTTTTAACACCTCTATCATTAACTGCAATTTCGCTTGTCATATAGTTATGAACATCATATTCATAAGTGTAAGTAAGCAATTTTTTATCCTTAGCATTAAAGACTTCTTTTTTAACAACTAAACCTTTATCGTTTCTTTCAAAAGTTTCTCTTCTTGTTTGCTTGTCGTTTCTTACAGTAATTTTTTCTATTACATCGTGTTTGTAATCTCTTTTTAAAGTAACTTTATCTACGTTTTTAGTAAAAGAGAAAGTAGTAATAGTATGAATCAAACTATCTTGAGGGCCATAGAAATACTCTATAACTTTATTCTCTCTTGGGTTTTCAGATTCAATAGTGTATTTATTTAAAAGTCCCTTTGCATTATAGAAAAATTCTTCAGTTCTCATTAAAGTGTTTGCACCACCACGACTTTGTGGATACTCAACTTCAACGCTTTTTGCCAATCGGCCAAGGTAGTTATATTCATAAGTAGTTACAGCAACAATTTTCTTGTTAGCTTCCATCAAGACTTTTTTCACTAACTGCTTATTGTTGTCGTATTCGTATGTTATAAATCTATCTTTTTGTCCATTAATATAGTTAGTTCTTTCAGTTAGCTGTCTGATATTATTAAAATCAAGTTGATAATCATCAATGAAACTTGTTCTTTGAGATTTCAATGTAGAATCTGACTCAAACTTCATATACCTTACAGAAGAAGGATAACCCGATAAGTCATAATCTTTAGCCATATTAGGAATAGATTGCGCGCCAAGTCCAAAAAACGCAAAAAGGGAAATACAATAAAAAGCTAACTTTCTCATATAATTACTTTGTTTTTTACATATAAATTAATATGCAAATATAAGATAAATTTTTTAGAAGAGGAGAATTTCTTGTAAAAAACAATTAATGATTATTATCCTTCATTATCTTTTTGCCTAAAAGTCCTATTGCAACTAATAAAACAAAAATCAAAAGAATAACAAAAGAGGCAATATCAATCTTATTGTTGAAATTTATTATTGTTTCAAACCAATGCATTGAGCAATTGCCAAAAGAAAAAAGTATAAAGACTATAGCAAAAGCTATAATAAAATACAGTAAAAATAATTTGTAATACTTTTTAAACATAACGCCGACAAAAGTAGAAAGTATTTTTGTAATAAAAAAATAAATTTTGGTTCTTTTTTGTTCAAATTCATATTGCTTTATAAAGCCTCTGAATAGTAGTGTGTTAAAACAAATAAAGACTTGTAATTGTTCTCTAAAAAAACAAAGAAAAATGAGAAAAATTCTTTGTTTTTTTGTCTAAAAAGAAGAGTTTGATTTTTGTAAATTTTGGCGGAGGGACAGGGATTCGAACCCTGGAAACGCTTTTGACGTTTACACACTTTCCAGGCGTGCCTCTTCAACCACTCGAGCATCCCTCCAAGTTTGGGAGTGCAAAGATAGTACTTTTTTAATAATATTATATTGTTTAATTATAATTTTTCATATCTTTGCAGAGTTAAAATAACAACTAATTTTATTAAACTAATGTTAAGTCGTCATTTCTTACGAGTAAAAGTTCTGCAATCGCTTTATGCTTATAAATTATCCGGCGAAGTTTCTTTGGATCTTGCAGAAAAAGAATTGTATAAAAGTATTTCAGAAACCTATGATTTAGAAGTATATCTTTATTCTTCATTGTTGGAAATTAAAGATATAGCAGAAAATCAAATAGAGGAAGCAAAAGGAAAATTCTTTCCAACAGAGGAAGAAATGAATCCAAATATGAGATTCGTTGAAAATGCTTTGTTGAAACAATTATCTGAAAATATTGAATTGACAAGTGCAATTGAAAAATTAAAAATAAATTGGACTGATCAAAGAGAGTTGTTGAGAAAGATTCTTAATAAGTTTAAAAATTCGGAGTCTTACAAGTCTTATATGGCAAAAGAGACTGTGAATTATGAAGATGAGAAAAAAATCATCATTCAATTATTAAAGAATTATCTTCTTAAAAATGAAAGCTTTTTAGATTATCTTTCTGAATTGAAGATTTATTGGGAAAGCGATTTCCAATTTGTAGGACTTTCATTCTTAAAATATTTAAAAGAATTCAAACAAGCTGATTCTGCTTCAAAATCTCTAATAAAATCATTTGAGTTTAGTGAGAAAGATGCAAAAGATTTTGCGGTTGATTTATTCCGTAAAGCAGTAACACACTATGATGAATTTGATGATTTGTTTAAGAAACGCATAGAAAATTGGGATATGGATAGATTAGCGTTTATTGACATCATCATAATAAAAATGGGATTAGTTGAGTTAGTATATTGTCCTGAGGTTCCGGTGAGAGTAACTCTTAATGAATATATTGAAATGGCTAAAGAATTTTCTACAGACAGAAGTAAATTATTCGTTAATGGTTTGTTAGATAAATTCTTGATTGACTTAAGAGCTGCAGGTAAGATAAGAAAAATAGAAACAGAAGAAGTTGAAGCAGAGTAGAATAATGAAGAAAAAACATATTTTATTATTGTTCTTGGGTTTATTTTTGATTACTTCTTGTTCTAAAACAGGGGATAAAACAAATATAGACTCATCTGTTGTAGAGAATATGACAGAAATAAAGTTTGAAAAAACAGAATTAGACTTTAAGTATGTAGAAGCAGGAGAGGTTGTGCAAGGAAGTTTTATTTTCACAAACGAAGGAAAGTATCCATTGGTTATTTATGAAGTAAATACAACTTGTGGTTGCACAGTAGCAGATTACCCTAAAGGAGAAATAGCACCGGGAGAACAAGGAACAATTTCTGTTAAGTATGATTCGCAAGGCTCTTCTGGAATGAGAATTAGCAAAGAAGTAATTGTGAATGCAAATACAACACCTGCTAAAACTCGTTTAAAGATAATGGCAGACGTTAGATAAGAAAAACAAAAATTAAACTAAAATAAAATAATAAAAAAACCAAAGTAGAAATGAACTTAATGAACATTTTAATGATGGCAAGCAGCCAACAAGGAGGAAGTGGAATGAGCAGTATTATTATGATAATATTGATGATTGCAATCTTCTATTTCTTTATGATTAGACCACAACAAAAACGTCAAAAAGAAGAAAAGAAATTTAGAGAATCACTTCAAAAAGGACAACAAATCGTAACAATAGGTGGAATGCACGGAAAAATAGCAGAAGTAAAAGAAACAACTGTTGTTATAGAAGTTGCTCACGATGTTAGAATAGAAATGGAAAAAGCCTCTATTGCAATGTCTGTTGCAAATCAAAAATAAGAAAATGGCAAAATCAAAGTAAGCGTCCTCTTTTTGCTAATTAAGTAAAGTGGACGCTTATTTTTTACACTTTATTTATGAATAAAAACAAGTTTATTCAATCTTTAAAGAAAACTATATCAAGCGCTGCTTTTAGAGCTATGTGCTTGTGTGGTTTTTTTAGCCTCGTTTTATGGATGTTTATTGTCTTTAGCGATAATAGACAACATGACTTTGAAATACCTATTCAATTTGAAAACTCTGCCAAGCCAGATGTCTTTTATTATACAAGGGATAGTGTTGTAGTTGTGAATGTTGAAGCAACAGGCTTTGAGTTTTTGTTTAAGAGTGGGTTTGAAGATAAAAAAGAAAAAATATACTTTGATGTAAACAAACTTCCTATCAATAAATCAAAAGGAGAAATGAAGATTTCTTCTGACTTTTTGAAAGCTCCAATTACAAAATCTCTTGGAATGGAAAATGTTGCTATTTCAATACTCCCAGATACTATATTGTTGAAATGGCAAAAGAAATATTCAAAAAATATTACAGTTGTAAGCAAAGCAGAGTTTGAAACTAAAAACTCTTATAGAATAATTAAAAATCCAGAATTGCTTATAAAGAAAGTTGTTGTAGAAGGAGATAAGCGTGTTTTAGATCAAATAGATACAATCTACACAAAGAATATAAATATATCTAATATTGATAAAAGCCATATCGCTTTAATTCCTCTTGAAATCACTCAACAACATAAAGGATTGTATTTCCGTACTACAAATATTCCTGTTAAAATAAGCGTAGAAGAAGTAACTGAAAACGAAATAGAATTACCTATAAGCATTGTTCAGCAAGGCGAGGAGAAGAATGTTAAGATTTTCCCCTCAAAAGTTAAGGTCAAATATAGGATTCCTATAAAAGACTATACTAAAATCAATGCAGAAAACTTTAATTTCTATGTGCTTTATGATACAGATAATTTGCAAAACACTAATAAATTAAAAATTAGGTCTGCAAATATTCCAAATAATGTTGAAATCATAAGCATAAATCCAAGAACGGTTGATTATTTAATCATAAACGAATAAGATTTTTCAAAGAATTCCATGTGGTTTTTTCAAGAGAAAATAGATTTTCTTCAAGAAAAAATGAATTGTCATCAAGAATTAGAATAAAGGAGGTGTTCGTTTTTTGATACAAAGAAATATGAAATTCAAAACAGAGAAATACATTCTTGTACAGGCGAATACAAAGGCAAACC
>RHMF01001662.1_pt1 | contig 10221 bp, 9 predicted proteins | sample 5365151 | NCBI WGS metagenome assembly RHMF01 (sample SAMN10266501, study PRJNA497801) | feces metagenome | isolation source: feces | host: Bos taurus | place: China: Prairie of Fairy Mountain | collected 2017-08-14 | reverse complement strand
GAATAAACCCATCTTAGCAATAGCACGCAGTTTTTCTTAACTACGTCTGGTATTTCATCAAAAAGCGCAGGTATAGTCGGATAATTCTCGTCCGTTAAGTTAACCCTGAGTATAGTTGCCGTATCGGAATGGACGCGCGTGCAAAAATCAGACAAATTAGACAGAATGATATCAAAAGTCTCACCATGGTTCGCTTTTAAAAAACGATACTGATTATGAATCTCTCGCTCACCATCAATAGTAATCTGCAAATTTGTGATATGCAAACGTTCACAGTCCGAAACGAATTCTTTATCCGCTAATACTCCGTTGGTGACCACACAGGCAGAATATTCAAAGTGATATTTCTCCGCCAGTTTTAAAATACCTTCAGTGATGAAATAGATCATCTTTTTAGATAGTAATGGTTCTCCACCAAACCAACTCATGTAGAAATATTTGATATCCCTCACTTGTGGCTCGAGCCATTCTAAATACGCTTTCGCCGTATCCATTGTCATGAATTGACCGTTTTTGTTTTCAAAACAATACGGACAATCGCAATTGCATGCCAGATTTAGAATTACAGTGTGACGTAGGATGCCAGATGAATAAAGACTTCTGTTCCACTCTAACTTATAATACTCAAGCTCATCAAAATCATCATCCACGATGAAATTGAGCTCATAGAGAGTTCTGAAGCGTTCATCGTTTTCGTCCGCATCCCTAAAATTCAGGGTCTTTATCCACTCATTGTCTTTTTCTGTCAAAAGAAGAATATTCTTAGTTAGACTATTAAAGAGAATAAAACCACCATCAGGGTTTGCAACAGTAAAATTGTAGTATGAGAATTTAGCCATAGCTTATCTCCTCCTTTTTAATGTGCTTGGGCAAAATAAAATTCTCCCACGGAGAATCGTTGTAAATACGAAACTAATCTCTTTTATACTATAAATTTTGGTTTATGTCAATATCATGGTGCCCGGGACAGGATTTGAACCTGCACACCGAATGGCATATGCTCCTAAGGCATACGTGTCTACCAATTCCACCACCCGGGCCTACCTAGTATTATACCACAAAAATAGGCCCCTAGGGCCTATTTTGTTTTACGCTTCTTCTTTGGCTAACTTTCTAGATAACAGATAAGTTACCAACATCCCGCCCATCAAAGCAAAAGGAATCACATCTTCAGGGCCAGTGTTTGGCATGTTAGAATTCTTGCTAGCATTAGCATTCGTATTCGCCGAAGAAGTACTAGCAGTGGTTTCAGTAGATAAACTTACAGTAGTACTAGAACTCTTAGAACTTGATTTTTCATCAGATTCGGTCTTTTTCGTTTCGGTCTTTGAACCCGACTTTGAATCAGTCTTTGAACTATCATCCTTTACTACAACTTCAGAAGTGGTGGCATTATTATCAACTGTTACGGTTTTAGCAGTCTTTTTGTTGGCCACAACAATAATTGCAATAATCAAAAGTAAAATAATTACGATTGCGGCAATTGCCACTGCTATGATTTTACGGCGTTCCTTACGTTCCGCCTCCTCTTGATAATACATAATAAAACTCCTTATACTTTAATTATACCACACATTGTCAAAAAACGCAAGTATTTTTAGACCATAAAACCTACAAAAATCAACTTAAACCCCGCTCTTGACAAATATAGAAATCGTTGCACCGGCATATTTTCGGCTTTTTTGCAAAACCAACCCCTGTATTTCTGGTACTTCACCAGGATGAGAAAGCACAAAAACACCATCTTTTTTTAGAAATTGCACCAAATACTCCACCTCTGTTAAATTAAAATTATCATAGGGAGGATCCGCTAAAATTAAATCAAATTCCGTATCAGATTTAAAACCAGACACTTTGCAAGTTTCTACTGTACCATTAACCCCTAACGATGCAAGATTATCCTTAATTATTTGCGAAGCAACAGGAGTTTTTTCTGCAAAAACCGCTGATTTCGCCCCGCGCGAGAGCGCCTCTATGCCAAGCGCCCCCGAACCCGCAAAGGCATCCAAAACCGTAGCATCCGGCACATACTCAGATATCATATTAAACAGCGCCAATCGTTCCCTCTCTCCCATCGGATGCGTTTTTCCACCAGGGGTTTTAATTGTCCGTCCACGGTATAAACCAGAAGTGATTTTGATAGTATTGTTCATCTTAATTCAAAGTAGTTATCTGTTGATATTTTTTAATTCCGCTCATTAATTCCTTATATTTTACCATATTTTCAGGATTTTGCAAAAATTCCAGCACGTCTTTTTGCGCGCGTGTAATCAGTTTCGTATCTGTTAAAGAAGCAATTCTGAGGTCCAAAGCCCCATGTTGCAAAGCTCCATAAATCTCACCAGGCCCGCGCATCTTCAAGTCCACTTCTGCTAAATAAAACCCATCGTTAGACTTTTCCACTTCTCTTAGCCGTCGTGATGGAGCCATCTCTCCAGAGGTAAGCAAGAAACAATAAGAATCAGACACCCCACGCCCCACTCGCCCTCTCAATTGATGCAGTTGTGCCAACCCGTAACTTTCGGCATTTTCTATTACCATCAGAGTCGCATTTGGCACGTCTACACCCACTTCTACCACTGTGGTTGACACTAAAAAATCAATTTCCCCAGAGGCAAATCGCTCCATTACAGCATCCTTTTCAGCGGGCTTCATCTTGCCATGTAAATATTCCACTGTGTATTGTGGGAATACCTCCCGTAGTTTACGAGTACGCGTTTTTACAGAGGTAATCTCCGACCCGCTCTCCCCAAATTCGTCAATCGCCTTGCAAATCCAATAGATCTGTTGCCCACGTGCTAGTTCCCCGTGTTTTTTCGCATCTGGTGGCGAATTCAAAATCTCCAACATCTTGGGATAAAGTTTTTCTTTGGTCTCCACCTCTGTTATAATCTTAGTCGTGACGGATTTTCTCCCAGCTGGCATTTCATTCAACACCGACACGTCCAAATCACCAAAAACCGTCAATTGCAATGAACGCGGAATAGGGGTAGCAGTCATAGCTAACAGATGTGGCGCCAGCCCCGCAGGTGATTTTAGCATCAACTTTTGCCTCTGTTCTACCCCAAATCTGTGTTGTTCATCTATCACTACCAAAGTTAATTGGCGAAACTCTGTATCGTCAGTCAGCAAAGCATGCGTCCCTATCACGACATCTATTTCTCCGTCTAGAATCTGTTTTTTCAGCTCTTTCTTATGCTTTGTCGCCCCTGTGAGAAGTGCTACCTTTACCCCATATTTCTCTAAAATTTGCGATAACCCTGCGAAATGTTGCGAAGCCAAAATCGCCGTAGGCGCCAAAATCGCCACTTGTCCACCGCCTAAAACTACCTCATACGTTGCCAGTGTAGCTACCATTGTTTTGCCAGACCCCACATCGCCCTGCAACAATCTATTCATTGGGGTAAGATTTTGCATATTCTGAAAAATATCCCAAGTTGCCCGTCTCTGTGCATTGGTCAGTTTAAATGGCAAATTAGAGACAAATTCCTGAATTTTTCCCTTATCAAAAGGTATTGTCAATGCTTTTAACTTATCATTTTCGCGCCGATTTAATCTCGCCGCCAAAATCAGCTCAAAAAGCTCCTCATAAGCCAAATAATCCCTTGCTCCAGAGGCGGATTTCACCGAATTTGGAAAATGCGCATTAAAAAGCGCCTTCTTTCGCGTATCTTTCGGTACTGTTGGTAATAAATCTGGGATAAAATGGAATTTATCCTTTGATGACCTCATCAAACGCCTAAAATCATGAGACTTTAATGTCCCGTGGGCCACGTAAATAGGGCTAAGGCCGGTTTTTAGGTCAATCTCGGCTACTTCAGCGCTTGACGGTGAAATTAGGCTGTAACGCCCATTTCTGAGCTCAAAATTACCAGTAAAATAGTACTCTTTCTCTGGCGAGAACTGTTTCAAGCGGTATTTTTGGTTAAACCAGACTACTTTTACCGCCCCTGTTTTATCTCTTACTACTCCTTCAGTGATAGATAAATTCCGTCGCCTAGCTCGTCTTGAGGTTAAGGAGTCAATTTTGCCTCTAATTACCACCTTCCCAGGTTTAATCTCGGCAATAGAGGTCGGTGCTTCGTATACTTCGTAATCTCTCGGTAAATTATAAAAAAAATCTCGCACCGTGCGGATGCCATATTTCTTTAAAATCTCTGCCGTTTTCGGCCCTATTCCCTTGAGAGTCTCAACCGAATCAGAGAGTTCCACTATGTTCCTCGCGCCATTTGGCGATTTCCCCATGGTTGCCAGATAAAAGCACCTCTGGCACCTTCATCCCACGAAACTCCTCGGGGCGTGTATATTGCGGATATTCTATATTGTCTCCATCTGAGAAAGATTCAATTTCGGCAGACTGCTCACCGCCCAGTACCCCAGGGATTAAACGTACCACAGAATCAATGATTATTAGCGCCGGTAATTCTCCCCCAGTTAGCACATATTTCCCCATTGAAATCTTATAATCCACGAGACTCAGAATCCTCTCGTCATACCCCTCGTAATGTGGACACAGAATAATATAATGAGAGTTTTCTTTAGCAAACCCTCTTGCTAGATTTTGGTTCCACACTTCTCCACCGGGGGTAGGCAAGATAACCTTGGCATCAGGATCGGACGCTTTCACGGATTCTATAGCATCAAAAACAGGCTCGCACCTCAGTAACATCCCATCTCCACCCCCATATGGCGCATCGTCTACTGATTTGTGTGGCCCTAGCCCAAAATCACGCAAATTCACAAAATCAAACTCTGCCAATCCCTTCTCTACAGCCTTCCACATCATAGAAGTCTTTAGATACGGCTCAATCGCCTCTCTAAATAGAGTGATTATTGTGAATTTAATCATTTAGTGTTCTACTCCCTCTGTTTTTGGTATTCTTTTTACTGTCCTAATTCCTTTTCAATTTGGTTGATTGCCCCAGTTAGTGGTACTTTATTATCTGGGTGAAGTGTTACGCTTTGGTCTTTTGTGGAGCCTGTAATTGTCTCTGGATTGCCGTTATGGTCGGCATCAAATGCATTGATATGGATGTTATTTTTAGTTGCACTCACTAAACCACCATCATAATCAAGGTTGTCAATTGTATAACCGGACATAGTTGCAGTATTGTAATTATTCCATCGTTCGGGCGTCATTTCTGCGTGATCCGACTCCATATTAGCACCAACCGCTATTAAAATCCCCGCAGCGACGAGGGCTCCTGTCGCAATAGCAAGTTTTTTCAAAAGGTTTTTGGCCTTTTGGCGCCGCTCTTCCATATATTCGCTAGTCTCGCCAAGTCTTTTATTGCGCTCGTATGTCGTCCTTTCTGTCTCTTGATTGTTTGGTTCAGAACTTTTAATTGCATTATATTTAATCGGACCATTTTCGTGTACAGTAAAACCAGTTTTATTGTCCATCATTATTCTCCTTTTCGGCTACACTTTTTGCTATCTCGACCGAATCAACTCCATATTCTTTCAATACGGCATTGACTTTATCGGCATCATTCTCGCCGTCATCGGCCATTTTTGCTAATTTTTCAATCGCTTCAAATGGCAGGCTGTCCAAAATCTTATCTTCAACTTCATTAATCAAGTTTTCTTGATCCATATTCCTCCTTTCTATAATTATATCATAAAGAGAAAAAAAGAACGACCTTTCGGCCGTTCTTTCGCGCTGATGCGCGCCCACCCGTGGGGCACATTGGTTTGTTTTAATCCGCTGTTTGTTTTAATGTAAGTCTCCACACTCCACTAAATTCAGTGGAACCCCTGTGAAGCGTACCAGCTTAAGCTTATAATAAAGCATAACCGCAAAATTGTCAAGTATTTTTTTATTGCAAAAATATGTTATAATATTGTTATGTTTGTAGATACAGCGAAAGTGAGTCTTAAAGCCGGTAAAGGCGGTGATGGTGCCGTTTCTTTTCGCCGTGAAATTTACATTCCCAAAGGTGGCCCAGACGGTGGCGATGGCGGCAAAGGTGGGGATATTATTTTTCGTGCTGATCGTAATACGAACACCTTGATTGACTTTCGTTTTACCCCAATTCTTACTGCCGAAGATGGCAAAAACGGCTCTGGCCAACGCTCCGCCGGTCGCTCCGGCAAAGATCTCATCGTTGACGTCCCCGTCGGCACAATTGTACGAAAAGACGGCGCTGAGATAGCCGACCTTACACACGATGGCGATGAGGCTATCATTGCAAAAGGTGGCTCCGGAGGTTTTGGCAACGCCCATTTCAAGAGTTCAACTCGCCAAGCCCCTATTATTGCCGAAGTTGGTGAACCAGGTGAAGAGTTTGAGGCCGAACTAGAGCTTAAATCTATGGCTGATGTCGGTTTAGTGGGCCTCCCTAATGCCGGCAAATCTACTTTTCTATCAGTAGTTTCCAATGCTAAACCTGAAATCGCCGACTATCCATTCACTACAATCACCCCGAACCTCGGCGTAGCTACGATTGATGACCAAGATATTCTAATTGCCGATATCCCAGGGCTTATTGAGGGCGCATCAGAGGGCAAAGGCTTAGGACACGATTTCCTCCGTCATGTTGATCGCACAGCGGTATTACTTCATCTAGTTGATGTTTATAACGACGACGCTGGCGAAGCCTATCAAACCATTAGAAACGAGCTTGAAAAATATTCAGATCTCGCCTCCCGCCCCGAAATCGTCGCCCTCACCAAATGTGAAGGTGTCGACGAAGACATTATCAAAATGCAAATGGCCTCCATTCTCGCCAAAAACCCTGACGCCAAAATATTTACCATCTCTTCCAGCGCCCACCAAGGTTTAACGGAATTATTACGGGAGTTAAAGTTGCGGGTGTCCGACAACGCCTACGTCGAGGGCGAGAAAGTCCGTCCTAGAAAAGGCATGTCGGACGGGGCCCGCAACTATGAAATTCCGACTATATCTCTCGGTCAGGATGCCCTCAAGGATACCTGGAAAGTTGAAAAACAAGACGACGGTCATTTTAAGGTCACTGGCGAGAAAATTGAAAAATTTGCTCGTCGTACCGATATGAACAACTATGCCTCCGTAAATCGCCTCCGCGATATCATGAAAAAAATGGGCATTCGTGCCGAACTTACCACTCAAGGAGCACAGCCCGACTCAATTATAGAGATAGCTGACAAAGAATTTACACTTGTTGAAGATTATTAAGATATTAATGAATATAATTTAACCATGCCGCCTCATTGGCAGGAATAGTTGAAAACAACACACCATAACAGCCACGATAATTTCTCTCAGAGACATTAATTGAGCCGTCTGGATTGACAGATTCTACATAACCCACGTGGCCATACCAGCCAGCGTCAGATTGGAAAATTGCACCCGCAGCAGGGTTATGGTCTACAACTAGTCCAGCCGACCTAGCCACATCATCCCATCTGTTGGCATTTGCTTTAATAAAGCCCAAATCTGGTCGCTTCAGCCAACCCCATGTGGTACACTGGCCTGCTCCCAGGCTAGCATTACAGACCAAATTTGTCCTAGATGATGCATTGCCAAGGAATGTATAAGTATAAGTTGTAGTTCTCCTAACCGGTGCTACGTATTCTGGGCGTTCTGTTTCAGGCAAAGTACCATCTTTGATCAAGATTTTTACCCCCTCTGTAACGCCAGATAATTCCAAATCGTTTAGAGCAATAATCTCTTCGCTATTGCCACCGTATTTCTGAACAATACTGTCAATCGTCTCATCAGCTTTTACAGTATAAACAATTCCCGGCTTGCTTGGCACATACAACAGCATGTCAACTGACACATCTGTAGTTTTTAGCCCATTAGACCAACGAATCTGATCGGTCGTAACGCCATATTTTGCAGCAATGGAATCCATCGTTTCGCCTTCTGCGACGACATGTTCGATTACCCCTCTTGAGCCAGTGATGCCAGTGAGACTAGGTTTTTCAATTTTATTAGTCGCCGAAATACCTGCGTTGTACATTGTCGTAGTCATTACATAGTTAGTTGCCACATCAGAAGCACTCGCTAAGCTTAAAGCATTAGATAAATCAGCCACGACATATAATTCGGAAAGTTGATCTACTGATACCTTATAATCGGTGGAAGCGAATGGATCCAAACTGAGATTAGTGTTATTATCGTGCTTATCTAACGAACCAACAAAAACCAACGCCAAAGTAGCAAACCCTGTCAACAAATAAGGTAAAATTTTCTTTATTTTCTTAAAATCAAATTTCTTCTTACGTTTTGTCATAATGATACGTTACAGAGTATCTGGCAATGGTCATAAATATTCTGATTATGCTCAGCCTCTGTATAACCATAATACATCATACCATCGTCTCCTGTCAAGAAGTAAAGATAAGAAGTATCCGAAGGCTTCGCCACGGCCAGTAATGCATTTAGTCCAGGATTAGAGATAGGTCCACAGGGCAAACCGCCATAAATTCGCGTATTATAGCACGAATCAATGCGTAGAGCTGCTTGGTTGTCACGATAAGTCTCTCTATTAGGATCAACGGTATCAAGCGCATAAGACACCGTTACGTCGCTCCCAAGGGGCACTCCCAGTGATAAACGTGATAAAAACACCTGCGCCACAGTTGGTTGTTCAGGGGAAGAAGCTTCTTTTTGCACTACCGAAGCTAATGTGATTCCTTCATGCAAAGACAAACCTTGTTCAGCATATCTGTTTTCTAAATCATTTTCTTTAATTACGGTCCCCATCTCATTCAAAAACACTTCCAAAACCTCTTTCACCGTGCTATCACCGTAAAAGTTATGCGTTTCAGGATACAAATACCCCTCTAATGTCGCTCCCTCTGGCCGTCCAGCCAAAAAGTCAAAATCATAGGTAGCAATAAATGCTTCATCAATCTCCTCTGGAGTGTAATTTGGTAACGGCTCTTCTCGTTCCGTTCCGCCGTTACGGTCTATGCTCATTAAATTAGCCTTGATGTCATAAATTGTTTCCCCAGGACGGATTGTAAAATCAAAAGTCGTTGCCTTCATCTCTGCCTCTTGTCTAGCGTATTCTTCGGCGCGTTCTCTAGCGCGTTCGGCGCGAATGTGCTGTATCAAGAAATATCCACCCACAACCCCAGCTATCAGAATCACCAAAGCGCTTATCCCAGAAATCCATTTAGTTGAAGTCTTAATTTTGTGCTTAACTTTGGCGGAATTTAACTTGACTTTATCGGCTTCTTTTTTTACGATATTTTTCGCTGGTTGCAATTCCTCAATCTTGCCCACGGTAAGAGTTTCCAAAAAGTCTTGCAGAATAATCGTAGCAGCCTCAGCGTCAATTTCGCCCTTTTCATATTTTTTCTTGCGAGATTTTAAGCGCTCTTCGGCCTCCACTGAAGTCAATGATTCATCTTGAAAACGCACTCTTGCACCCGAAATTTTTTCAGTTAAAATCTTAGCAAATTTACGCACATACAGTGATTGTTTGGTCTCATTCCCCTCGTTGCTTCTCGGCATCCCAACCACAAAAAGATTTGTATTGTTCATTTGGGCAATTTTAGCAATTTCCTGCCATTCTTTGCCATCAACATTTACAAACCCTACTGGCACTGCAATCCGTGTACCAGAATCCGCTTTCGCTACGCCAATGCGTTTTTCACCAACATCTAAAGCTATTATTTTCATCTAAATCTCCCAGCTTATCACTTATTCGCTTTTTTCAGACTTTTCATCTGTTTTTTCGGAGTTTTCATCCGCGCTTTTATCTTGACTTTCTTCTTCAGCTTTTTGCTCAACTTTGTTGCCGTTTTGGTCCTTAATCTCCAAATTTACGGTAATTTTATTGGTGTCGCCAGGGATTGAAGTAACCCATGGGAACGAACCATCAATTCTCACCTCAGTCACGCCATCAATATCCTTTAGCACATGTTGCGCATCGCCAAATCCGCGACCTTTAATCAAATCAACAATACTGCTCGTCGTCAATTTTGGCCCAGTGAGATAAGTAGTCTTTAGTTTACCAGTATAGCCATTTTCAGTCTCCGAAAAATTCTCCACAAACGGGTCTTTCATTTCGTAAATTTTCTGGTCATCCTTGAGGTTAGCTTTCTCAGTAATAAATTCTTCCACCTTAGTTTTATCAATTATATAGACAGAAGTAGTTGTAGTAACCTTAATGCTTGGCTTTGTCCCTTCCTTTACTTCTTCACCCACCTTTGGTGTAGATTCTGCATCTGATATCTTTTGTTGCAAACTAGACTCAATTATAATGATATCGCCACCCAAATCCT
>RHMF01001661.1_pt1 | contig 10223 bp, 8 predicted proteins | sample 5365151 | NCBI WGS metagenome assembly RHMF01 (sample SAMN10266501, study PRJNA497801) | feces metagenome | isolation source: feces | host: Bos taurus | place: China: Prairie of Fairy Mountain | collected 2017-08-14 | reverse complement strand
CAACTTTAATATGTTGAACACTCGTGCAGCTTGTGTTTAATGGCAAATATGCGGCTGATATGTTTGCGCCGCCCGTTTTTAATCTGGATGCATATGTGACCAAATCGCCATTGACAACAAACTGACTGTTGCTCGTTGCGCTTGTCGTATAGACGAGATAAACAGCATTGGTTAAACCTCTGTGTCCAAATGAGACATTGTTGTAACCATATATCTGTACGTTATAATCGCCAGAAATCGTCATAGAACCACTCGAGGAAGTTCCGATATAGCCTTTTCTGGTATATGTTCCGCTAGAATATGTTCCCGTTTCATATTTGTTGCCAGTAATTCGAGAATAATATCCGCCACTTATATTTTCGATTGATCCGTTTATCGTTGCATCATCTGCATACATCTGTCCGCTATGATTTACTCGGAACTTACCAGTAACCCACGAGTCAGCATTTGTTGCTCCAACTGTAATCGCCCATGTGCCACTATCAGGAGCTTGCAATCCAGTAGTCTTGCCGTTAGCTCTACTGCTTAGTGTCTTGCTTCCAATCGTCCATCCACCAATCGTTCCCGCAATAGCATACAGACCAGCGTTATTTATCCTCCCGACAAGCGTGTTGCTCGAGTTATAGACTTCCAAAACGCCATTGCCATTGGAAGCTCCGCCAAGTGTAATCGTGCCACCTTTGATGTTCCCGCCATTGATAGTGGTCTGCCCTGCTGTTTGCAGATTTGTCATGGTGACATAACCTTCCAGATCTACATGGCTTGCTTGAATCTGGACAGTGCTTGCACTTTGATTGATCAGAGAAGCAATCGTCTCGCCTGTGTAATCATTCGTATAAACTACACTGGATGATAACCCATCTACATTTGCCTCTAGCTGAGTGACCTTGCTTACCAGACCATTCTCCGAATCCGTAACGGTCTCCGAAAACTGAGAGTACAGACCATTAAGTGACAATTCTACCGCTGACAGCTTGGAGCTCATAGTCGAGCCTGAGTTGTACTGCGTTATCTCCGAATCAGACACCAGTGCGGATATCTTGCCATTCGTAACATCAAACTGCGTGTCCAGACTGCTGAACTTGCTCAGGATCGCATCGTCTTGATATACATTAGCCTCGCAATCAAACTGCATGGTCGGCTGTGCGTAGATGAGTAATCTGTTCCCGTCTGGCATGACCAGATGATTGTTATAAACCGTAAGCAGACCAGCATCTGCAAACGTGCTGAACCGTCCGATGATGGTTGCACCGTATCCGAGCGTGGATTTCGCAACATTCACGGAATACCCTGTTCCGAGCTTGTCCGTACCACTCTCCGTCCGTCTGAACCACTGGAACCAGCTTCTCGGATACTCTGTATGAACCTCTTCCCCAGATTTGTACACCTTTGCGTCAAACGTATAAGTGCTACCACTTAACGTGAATGGAATCTGGAACAAGAGATTAGACGCTGCCATGCCATACAGAGAGCTGTTCGTCTCTGCCAAATCAACAGACAGGCCATTGACACTTGTCTCGACAATCCCGACCCTGTTCGTTACGGTCTGGATTGCTGACTGTGCCTGAACGAGTGCTGTGTTCATCTCATCCGCATCAGCGATGACTGTCACTGTCTGAGAATCTAAAAAAGTGCCGTCCGCATCCATCAGTGTTGCACGAATCATCTTTGCACTGACTGTTGGCGTGTAAGTCTTGGACTCTTCTACTGCAGATGAATAATACTTCTGAACCCAGTTCGTCCAGTCTGTGGTTTCTTCTATCTTATACTTGCCAGAGTATGTCGAGCTGACCTCCCCTACAATCTTCCGTGCTGAGAATGTTATCGTTGACGGGTTGAGCGTCAGCCCATCCTGTGAGCGTCTGATGACTCCAACAGAAGTCTGCAAGCTATAGTTCGTTCCCGCTTCTCCGTCTGGTGATTTGCTGATGGAAAAACGCTTGTAGACCGTTGCCGGACCGATGTTGACTTTCAGCTTCTTACCGTCCGGCATGAGGATGCCATTGTCAGACACGGAAGCAGTATCAATCAGCAGATAGCCTGTTTTTGTCGAGTAGCTAATCTCAAAATCAACATACCCGTTCAGGGCGGTCATCTCGGTCACTTGGTACGTTTTTGTCGATGTGTTCCATGTGCCAGCCACACCGCCAGATACCGCAGCCACACTGATCGCAGCACGAGCCGTGACATCAGTATCGCCTTTATACGCATAGACCTGTGTTTTTGCATACGAATAATCGCCGTTGTTTCCGTCATAGTCTGTATGGACTACGTGCGCATCATTTGAAAGGATTGCAGTCAGGTTATCCAGAGAAGTGATTCCCTCAAGTGCTCTGGTCGCTTGGTCTGCTGCACGGGTCGCAGCTTCCGCCATCGAATAAGCGGAATCAGCAGTATCTTCCACATCGCTCAAATCCGATGAAATCTGCGTGATATTTTTGGTGGTCTGCGTGTAAAGCTGAGTCAGCGTCTGGTTCTCATCTGTAAACCAGATCTTGTTGGCATACAGCGTGTTAGAGCCGTCTGCGTTCATGGCAGTGAACAGCGATGCTATATCAAGCTTTGTCGCTTGGATATTGGCGTTATTTGCCACCATGCTATCTTTTATCAGCCCATCGCCAATAGCACTCTCATGGATACCGTCTGCGTCCAGAAGCACTCCGGTGCCGTTTTCGTCATACAGAACAAACGTGAACTCGTTATTTCCGTCCCGTCCTATCTGAATGCGAAGATTGCCGTTCTCGTCATAGATCGACTGTGTACTACCATCAATCACAAAAGAACCATCACTGCTGATGATCCTCTGGCGGTTTGTGATGATGTCCCCTGCCATCAAATCATTGACCGTGATATTGTTTGCCAACAGATTCCTGATCACAGCCACATCAATCACACTGTTTTGGGATGTGAGATGAATGGTCTGGAGATCTCCAACCCCAGCCGATCCAGACAGAAGCGTATGGATATTCGCATAATCCGCTTCCAGATCCGTGATATGAGCATTCGCAGCAGTCAGGTCTGCGACATCCGCCTTGTTGATCAGTGCCGTGTCGATCTCTGCGATATCTGCCTGTAAATTCGTGATATTCGCGTTCGTGGCTTCCAGATTGGTGATGGTCGCATAGTTTGCTGACAAATAATCTGCCGTGACATAATCCGCAGCGATCTTATGGAAATTCACCGTCAGATTGCTCAGTGAGTCCTTAATGGTTCTCTGTGCGCTTGCCGTCTTGCCTGTCAGACTGTTGTTCGTTCTTGTGATGCCAAACTCATACGAATCGTTTGACGGGTCGAGCAGGTCAAAACTCGCCTTGTACAGTTCGGAATACTGGTTCACGCCATGCGCTTCAGATACCACTCTGACCGAATCGCCCAGGTTGAACGCAGTGATCGTTGCGTCTGCATAATGCAAATCAATCGCCTTGATCGTGAAGGTCTGAATGAACGTGCTTGCCTGCGCCAGATAATTCCGTGCTTTTGTCAGCAGATTGGAAGCTTCCGTCACGTCTTCCCATTCCACTACTTCTGCAATGAATCCTCTGGCGGATATCAGGTTCGCATTTCTTACATAGATGTCACCACCATTGACAGACTTGACCGTCAGCTTTTCTCCGGTCTCTTCGTTTCTTACTCCAAGCGGAAGGATTGCTGTTATCGCATCGCCATACTCAATTTCTGTTGCCAGATCAAGAATATTCTCACCGAACTCAACATACTGGGTTGCTGTGCTGTCATAGCTATCCAGATAGTCCAGGTACTTCGTGCCATTATCCACCCTGACTCGGAAATATCCGCCAAGAGAACTCCCAACAAATTTGTCTGATAAGATTTCAATACTCCGGAGATAATCAGTGCTACTTCGATTGATATAGTCATTCCTGTCAGTGACCGTGATATTTCCGACCGTAAACTGCTTATCACTATTCACAAAGCTGTTGTGGTTATTGATAACCGCATTCAACAGGCTTACCGGAGTGCCCTGAAACTCAAACGGCGGATAAATCGTGTCATACAGATATGCCAGAACGCCCTCGCAAACGAGCGTGCCGGTCAAGTCAAAGTCCTGCTGAGATGTCACCGCACGGCCTCTCCAGATTTCCACATTATCGCGAAGTACAATAATCTCATCTGTCAGGCACTCAAAACTATCTATCGCCGGATTGGTAATCGGCAGGCTGATATTCAGCTCTCCTGCCTTGCCCATCTCCATAGACAAAGAGCCAGAGGTCAGGCAATACTCCTGGTCTCCGGCTCTGTACAAATAATATTCAGTTGATGCATCTTTATGCTTATACTTAATGGAGTACATTCATGCCCTCCTATAAGGTTTTCTGTGTTGGGTCTGATATAAGGTATTTGTATGGATCCGCATCGCATTCGATCTCAATCTCAACGATTTTCCCGCCACGTTCATGCTTTGTTACCTGGCATCGACCATAATAGTAATAGCCAGGATCTGAATCGAAGATAACTTGCAACTGCCTTGCATGAACCGCAGTCTGCACGTTGGTGTATACCTCCGCCCATGTGTCGCTGTCTGGCATCTTAAATTTCATCGTGATAAGGCGATTTTTCATCGGAACTGTTCCATACAAGTTCTCTGTGATATCAATCTTTCCATGTCTGCCAGGAACCACGATCTCTACCAACTGAGGCTCAGCCGGAGCAATCTCTGCCTGTTCCATGACAAGTCCCCATGTGTCATAGGCTTTATATCCGCCAATCCTTACATCTTCACTCATCGGCCTCTACCTCTCGTGTTCTGCAATCTGCCAAGTTCTCTATCCATCGGACCAGCAAGAGCTCCGATTGTTGCGCCAGTATCCAGAACGACCTGACGATTTGCAATATCTGGCAAATACATATTGAGTAAGGACAAGCAACCATCAAGCAATGTTGCCATGTCACCCTCGCCAACCGCATCGCGGATGTCGTGCATTAATGCTTCTTTGCCGTAAAGCATTTCATCATTCGTGCCCTCTCCTGCTCCAAACAAAGTCGGGCTGTTAAAAATGTACGGAGTGGATTCCGCAACCCTATACCAACTAGTTGATACTCTTGGAACAGAGCCAGTCTGGGCATTAAAGCTTCCATACATGCTAAAATGAGGAACTCTTATATGCTGATAAAAGCTCAGAGAGACGTTATCAAATGCTGATTCAAGTCTATTAAGCTGTGACTGCGCCGTTGTGACTGCATTGCTAAGTGCCGTTCTCAATCCACTAGCAAAGTCAAGATTGGAAAATGCTGACCTGACTTGCGTCATGGTCGTCCTAACAGATGCACCAAACGTCGTCATTGTAGACTTACATGTATTCAATGAGGATTGAGTGACGCTCATAGAACTACGAGCTGTATTTGCAAACGTGGTTGTTGCAGTTCCGGCTGTTCTTAACGCTTGACCAACTTGTGTCATTGCCGTTCTCGTTGTCGCACCAAATTTTGTCATTGATGAACCAGACGTGTTCCCCGCGTTAGCAAGTGTTTTTAAGGCATTGGTTAAACTGTTCACAGCTGACGCTGCCGAGCTTGCTCCGGATGCTGCGTCCGTAATTTTACCAACACCGACCGCGACTGCACCAAGCGTTCCAGCTAAGTCAAACACGCCAGTGTTGTTCGTTAAGTCCTTAATCGCTCCAGTCAGCTTCTCAAATCCAGTACCGGCATTTAATGCTGCCGTTCCGATGCTGTCGATAACACCTGACAACGAATCAAGCACTCCAGAGATGCCTCCGGAGATTGCGTTAATGACACCAATGATTCCGTTTGAAATTGTGTCAATTACGCCACTTACTGTTGCCCCGATGTTCGTAACAATACTGTTAATGCCAGGTGCGTTTGTAGCAATCACAGACACAAGGTTTGCAATGGAATCTGTAACTTTTGCAATACCCTGACATGCCAGGTCAATGCCAGCGCCGATTCCAAGCATGGCAGCGCCAAATACACCGATTCCGACTGCACCTGCTGTGAGCGCAGGGCCTAAAGCAGACATAGCTGCCATAAGACCAACAATGCCAGCACCCATTCCAACAAGAACTGCTATTGCAGGACCGCCCGCTTCCGTGATCCGGATCGCTGCGTCAACCAGTACAGATACAGCCTGTGCCATGATCCATACAGACGCTGCCGCTGCGACAAGCAATAACGCCTGTCCAGCCATCGTACCGAATGATGCTCCTGCTGCTGCCGTAGGAGCTGCTGCTGCCGCTGCCTTGCTACCAAGATCTCCAACCTTTGTCGCAATGTTCCCAATCCCGCTGGCAATCGTTCCTACGCTTCCAAGAACTTTGCTTCCGATTGTGAGTATCGGGCCTATAATGGCTGCAATTCCTGCTGCCTTGATGATGAAATCCTGCATGCCTGGAGATAAACTCTCCCATGCCTCTGCAATTCTCTTGACACTTTCACCGACTCTTCCAAGAATATCCGCAAGTGCAGGGCCTGCAGCGTCAACGATATCAGCACCCAGAAGCTTAAGTTCATTAAGTGTGGTCTGGAACTTATCCATCGGGTCCAACGTACCTTCAAAGGTTTCATCAACAGAACCCTCGAAATCACCTAATGATGATGTGAAGTGAGCAAGATCAAGTTCACCGTTTTCAACGGCATTCATGATCGCAGCACCGCCTCTGGTTCCAAACAGCTCATAGGCTGCTGCCAGTTTCTCGGACTCTGTGCCATTGCCCTGCATGGTCTCGGCAAATCCCGCCAAAGCCTCATCAAGCGTGATGCCATCCTCTGTGGCATTCTTCATGGCGGTTTTCAGGCCCATCATAGCTGTTGATGAATCAAGACCAGCCATAGACATCGAACCAAGCAAGGACGCTGCCTCTTCTGCTGACAATCCCATCTCCTGGAACTGTGCTGCGTTGGCTGCGACCATTTCAGACAACTGACCAACATCCACGCCTGTTTGCTGACCTACCACATTCAACGCATCGAGGATCCTGCCCGTGTCGCTTGCTTCCAAGCCGAATGCAGCCATCATCTTGCTGACCGAATCAACCGAACTGGAAACATCCTGATCATTCAAGTCGGCAAACTTGATGAACTGTGTCGAGAGTTCTTCCAGCTCCTCTCCGGTCACACCAAAACGCGTATTAACTTCACCAATCGCAGCACCCGCGGTATCAAATCCAGTCGGAATCTCTGTGGTGATGTTTTTCAAGATGTCCTGCATCTCTTCCAGAGCATCACCGGATGCGCCAGTCTTAGTCACGATCGTGTCAAGACCAACATCTACTTCCTTCCATGCTGCCACCGCTGCAGTAGCTCCTGCAGTAAGTGGAACGGTCACACCGGCTGTCATTGCCTTGCCTGCACTGCCCATCTTGTCACTAAGTGCTTTTGTCATCGTGGTGCCGGCTTGCGTACCCGCTTGAGTGCCGGCAGAACCAGCAGCCTCAGTCAAATCATTTGTAATTTTCTCTTGTGCGCCCGCCAGAACTGGCGTGACGGTTATAGTGGCCTGTGCTACTTCTGGCATGATTCTTTCCTCTTCTGTTCAAACCATTTTCTAAGCTCATCAGGTGGCAGACCATCCGAACCAATCTTCTGTGTGTTCTCCGGTTCTTTGTTCCACGGACGCGGATACATCTTCGGAGTCTTTGCCTTCTTTCTTGACCCGACCGCAACCAGATTCGCGTTTATCATTGCCAGTTGGTTCCAAATATCCGCAAGAATCACGTTCGTCTTGAATGTCGTGCTCCACACACTTAACTCCGGGTCCATTTCCATAGCAAGTGCTGAATCCGCCCCCAAATTGCTCAAAAAAGAATCGAGCGCATCCCATGAAAGAGTGCGCCCGATGTCATTAACTTCATGGCCTGTCTGTGTCAACAGGTCATATTCAACCGCCTTGCGATGCTCTTTGACGAATTTCGCAAGGCCAATTATTCCCCCGTTTTGCCTGATTCATTTTTCCAGGCTTCAACGATGCTGTTGTACTGGCCGATGGTAAGTCCATCAAGGACCTTCTGCGGAATATGTTTTATGAAAAACATCCTCGTACCCTCTGCCGTGTCGAGTGCTGCCGCCTCTTTAAACGTCAGCCCCTCAGCCAACGGAACATTGTAAGATTCTTCACCAATAACAACCTCAAGCACTTTCACATCTGGGGATTCTTCCAATACAAATTTAGCCATGTTCTTCTCCTTTTATGCCTAATTTAACCCATGATCATCTTGAATCCGTCACCCATTGCTGTGATTGTCGGAATCCAGTTGATCGCAGACTCCGGTGCAAATGTAACATTGTCAACTTCTGTGACCTGACCGTTTGTACATCCGATCATGATCATGTCATCACCGTCTTTCATGACAAAAAGAAAAGCCTCCTCAGGCGGAAGACTTGCTGCAGAAAGATTAACTGTTGTAACATCGTTTGCTGTGGTCACGTTATCCTCACCAAGCACGGTTTTCAGAACTTCTTCTGTGGTATCCATGATCGGAGCCTGGATTGTTTCCGTATGCTCTGTCATGATCACGCGCTTGATCACGTTTGCCCAGTTTCTAAGGTTCTCAACTGACTTATCCATTGCAAGCGTAATGCCTTCGTTTGTTACATCGCCAACGTGTGTCCATGCTGCCGGAATGGCTGCTGACGGATCTGTCGGAAGAGCCGTGCCAGCCGACGCATGATAGAACATTCCAGTCGCAAGACCAATACCTAATTTAACATCCATAATTTAAACCTCCGTTTTCTGCTGATGTGCTATGATCTCCAGTCGAGCAGAGCACATCGTCAAATCTGGTCGCACAGGGTCCTCGCCCCATGAACCAGACGAATTTACAATTACGTGGCGCAGAGCCGTTGTCTGCTCTTTTGCCACTTGCTTCAAAATGCCAATTGCCGTGTTGAGATATTCGACCGCCTCACCATCGATTTCCGCCCTGGCATCTAAAACAACGCTGAACCTGTCAATTGTGTTGGTATCATTACCTCCAACCCATGTGACAAGGATGTGCGGAACTGAGTAATTTTTTGGAAGAGGCCTGCAGTAAACTGTCAGATAATCTTTCAGAGCGATACGAACCTCATCCTCAATATCTATTGATTTGTTTATGATCATCCGCCCACCGCCTTACTCAAAATCTTGTTCTCTGCTTCTTCCTTTGATGATTCTTCATCATTTGCGACTACTCTTCCGATTGGTCTGGCAACGCCATAAGACGCATCCTGGAATCGTGGTTCATTTGACATCTCAACATGGAATCCAGTCCCTTTTGTGATCATTGATGTGGCTGTTGCTGCAATCTTGTCAGCTGCTGCCTGTACATCTCCAGACAGGCCTTCCAAACATTCAGCAAAGCCGGCAGGATTAAAAACAATATCAATCTGTTTTGCCATTACCCTTCCCACCTTTCAATGCTTAACTGGATGTGGCTCACACGGCCTGTTGCACTCACCCACGGCTTTGGCTCACCATCAATTGTGTAGATGTTTCCTTCAAACTCGATGCGGTCTCCAGCAAGCACATCCGTGCCCGGCTGAAGATACACCGTATATCCCTCTAAGATTCCCAAAATACGACCATCCTGTGACAGGTTGGTAGATGCCGGCTGAACTGAACAGTTATTGATCACAAGCGAATTCGCATTGTCCCAATCTGGAATGACTGACCCTCTGGATTCTTTTGCTCCTGGCCGAATACGCGTGATTGTCTGTCTTGCCCATGATGGAATTGCCATTAGAACACACCTCGCAATCTATACGGTGCCAGAACTTCCTTGTTGTTGTCCGACAGATCCGTTGCTCTTGTGGAGTTGACCCACGCAGCATTGTATGTGATCGATACACCACCAGCTGTTTCTGACTGGACTCCAGTCGTTCCTGCCAATGCGTGGATGGTCTGATGAGCAATCAATTCTTTTAAACCGCCCATAAGAGCATCCGGAACACCGGCAATATACTGGACAGTAATTGGTGTATGCTTATACACACCATTCCAATCAACGTCATACAACCGCAGGATGCCATTCGGCTCCAGAACATAAGATGTGTGTGGCGTTTCTCCAATCGTGACCGATGTGATCGTTGACACATACGTTGCTGGAAGCTGAATCAGAATACCCCCGAACACCTCTGTGATACGCCTGTCAAAGAATGTTGTGGAAAGCTCACAGGCCAATGACGGATATACATGCCAACCACAATAAGCTCTCACTGCTGCGCTTGCTGCAGTCAATGTGGAAGCCATACGGGAATCTGAAGCATATTTG
>RHMF01001660.1_pt1 | contig 10225 bp, 9 predicted proteins | sample 5365151 | NCBI WGS metagenome assembly RHMF01 (sample SAMN10266501, study PRJNA497801) | feces metagenome | isolation source: feces | host: Bos taurus | place: China: Prairie of Fairy Mountain | collected 2017-08-14 | reverse complement strand
CGCTCGCAAAGGCGGCGGACGACACGATCCCGCCTCCGAGAAAGTGGATCCGTCAGGTCGAAGACGGCTTCCCGCCCGATCGCATAGTCCCTAAAGCAGCGGCGATCGTTGCGAAGGGAGTCGTGAGCTCAAAAAACTTCGAGAGGCTGACAGCGGACGCGAAGGACAAGCTGCAGCCGAAAAAAGCAAAGACCAAAAAGAGCAAATAGACCTTAATACGATAATACTGGCGGGCCTCGAGAGGGGCCTTGCTATGCAGGACATAAAACGCATGCAGCTGGGGCATCTGGTCGACTTCGTGATCGACTACAACCGGCGGCAGAAAAAAGCAGAACAAAAAGCGGAGACGAGCCGCGCGGTCAAGCATTACCGGCTGGCCACGAAAGACGAAGTCGACGCGATGTTCAGGAGTTAAAAAAATGGGCGGAGCTATAAAAGGCATCACAATAGAATTTGCCGGAAACGCGACAAAACTTCAGAAGACGATCAGGGACATCGACTCCGCACTTGCGAAAACTGACGCTGAGCTGAGCAAAGTCAAAAATGCGCTGAAGTTCAACCCGACGAGCGTGGATCTCTGGAGGCAGAAGCAGCAGCTCCTAAAGGACAAGATCGGCGAGACGGAAAAGAAGCTCGACGCATTGAAGACAGCACAGAAGCAGATGGACGCTGCCGGAGTAGACAAGAACTCGGAGCAGTACAGAAAGCTGCAGCGCGAGATCATCACAACAGAGTCAAAGCTGAAAAACTTCAAGAAGCAGCTGAACGCGATCGGCAGTCCTCGTCTCCAGGCGCTCGGCGAACAGTTCAAGGCAGTAGGCAGCAAGATCGAAGGCGCGGGCAACAAGCTGCGCGGCCTCTCGACTGCGGCGGCTGCTGCGGAGGCGGCCATCGCCGGAGTGACGGTCAAGAGCGCTAAATGGGCGGATGACATCAACACGATGTCGAAGCAGTACAGCATCGGCACGAAGGAACTGCAGAAATACAGCGCTGCGGCGCAGCTCGTGGACGTTGACGTCGAAACCATCGCAAAATCGCAGGTCAAGCTGACGAAGTCGATGGCGAAGGCGGAAAAGGGCACCGGCAATCAGGCAGAGGCGTTCGACAAGCTGGGCGTGTCCGTGACGGATGCGGATGGCAATCTCAGGGATGCGGATGATGTATTCGATGATGTGATCGCGGCGCTGGGCGACGTGGAGAACGAGACCGAACGCAACGCACTCGCGATGGATCTGTTCGGCAAATCTGCATCGGAACTCAATCCGCTGATAGAAGACGGCGGCGAAGCATACGAGAAGTTAGCAGATACGCTGGCAAAGTATGATCTCGACTTCATAGATCAGGAGACACTGGACCGCGCGAACGACTTCAACGACGAGCTGGATACGATCAAGGCCATCGGCCTCGTCGCGTTCCAGAATATAGGCACACAGCTGGCGGGCTATCTGGCACCGGCGCTGGAGAAGGTGGTCGAATACGTCGGCCGCTTCGCGAAGTGGCTGTCCAACCTCGATCCGAAGCTCCTGGCGATCATAGCAGCCGTGGCGGGCTTCGTGGCGGCGCTCGCGCCGCTTCTCATAGTGATCGGCAAGATCTCGCAGGGCGTGGGCGCGTTTATCAAGATCCTCGGACTGCTGACCGGACCGGTAGGGCTCGTGATCCTGGCGATCGCGGCCCTCATAGCCATCGGAGTGCTGCTGTATAAGAACTGGGACAAGATCAAGGCGAAGGCGCTCGAGCTGAAAACGAAGGTCGTCACGACCTTCAACAACCTGAAACAGAGCGTCGTGACCACATGGAACAACATCAAGACGGCAGTGACGACAGCCGTGACGAACATGGCATCAGCTGTCAGAACGAAGATCGACAGCCTGAAGTCGTCTGTCGCAAGCAAGTTCCAGGCGATCAAGACAGCGATCACGGATCCTATATCAAAAGCAAAGGAAACGATCAAGGGCATCATCGACAAGATCAAAGGGCTGTTCCCTCTGAGCGTCGGAAAGATCTTCTCGAACATCAAGCTGCCGAAGATACAGATCACAAAAGGAGAGGCTCCGTGGGGCATCGCCGGGAAAGGAACAGCGCCGACCATCGGCCTCGACTGGGTAAATTGGTACGCAAAGGGCGGAATTTTCAACAGCCCGACGATCGCGGGCGTCGGAGACGTGCGAGGCGGCGAGGCCGTAGTGCCTCTGGACAAGTTCTGGGACAAGATGGATCAGATGCAGGCAGGATCGAACATAGTGATCAATATCAACGGAGCGAACAAGGATCCGCGCGAGATCGCGGAAGAAGTGAAGCGGATGCTCATCAAAGAAACTAATCAAAGTAGGCAGGCATGGCAATAGGACCGGGCTACAAGACATTCACATTCGACGGCCAGAACTCCGGAAGCTATCACGTGAACATCACGGGCGAGGCCGTGTACAACGCGCCGGAGAGGGAAGTGGAGATGATAACCATCCCGGGAAGGGACGGAGAATTCGCGCATGACAAGGGCCGCTATGAGAACATCCCAGTCAAATATCCGGCCGGAATGTTCGGAGATGACCAGAGCGCATTCGCAGCGAAGATCAGAGCACTCAGAAACATGATGGCATCGCGTGTCGGCTATTGCCGGCTCGAGGATGGCTACAATCCGGACGAATACCGTCTCGCGGTCTACAAGAGCGGGCTGGAAGTAGAGCCGGTCCCGTTCCAGAGGGCCGGAGAATTCGACATCCTTTTCGACTGCAAGCCGCAGCGCTTTCTTAAGAGCGGCGAAGCTGCAGTGGCAGTGGCATCAGGCGGCTATATAAGCAATCCGACGCTGCACGCAAGCAAGCCGCTGCTGGAGGTAAAAGGACACGGCACGATCAAGATCGGAGACAAAGATGTCATCCTTAACGATGTAAAATTCGTGAATGTTGACTATCCGGTCGAGCAGACGCCGGCAGGGTCTGTCAAAGCAAAAGACCTGGATGACGGAAGGCTTAACGTAGGCGACACCGTGACGGCATCAAACGTCAGGTATATCTACAGCATTGAGTTTCCTGCCGGATACACCGTGACGGGACATTCCATTACAGTCCAGAGCAGCGACTTCACGCACACCTTGAACATAAGCAGACGCGGTCGCTTCATAGATGTGATTATCTCGGCAACGTCGATCTCTATGGGCTACTCGGCGACCACGGTTGCCAAGACCGTAGTCGTCAGCGGATACATAAATTACACGGACGCGAACGGGACAGCGGGCACGCTGGCCGCCACGGGAACCGCTATGTACCAGATGTATGATGGCGAAGAAGCAAGACTGAGCATCAGCGTAAGCACGGCGAACAACAACCTGGTCACAAGAGTTCAGGACACGACAGTCGGAAGCATCCAGGCACTGTCTACAGCGTCAGTATTGGGTAGCACGTCATACATCGACTGTGAAAATGGCATGGCGTACAGATACATCAACTCAAAACCGGTAGGGATAAACAAGGCCGTCGTTCTGCCGGCGGAACTCCCGACGCTAAAGCCGGGAGCTAATTCCATAAGCTACAGCGGAACAATAACAGAGTTCAAGATCGTCCCGAGGTGGTGGGAAGTATGATACCGATTTTATATGAAAACACGGAAACGCTATTTACCAGCAACGGTCTCGGAAGACTCAGCGACTGCACGTCGTGCATCGTGATCGAAGAACGAAACGGGATATATGAATGCGAATTCTCATATCCAATAGACGGAGCGAACTTCGACCTGATACAGCTCGGGCGCATCATCGGAGTGACGCACGACGACACGGGCGACATCCAGCCGTTCGAGATCGTAGGCTATTCAAAAGACATAGACGGCGTGGTCGAGTTTCACGCGGTCCATATCAGCTACAGACTGAGCGGGCAGGTCGTATGGGCAAGTTCAATAAACAGCTTAGCATCAGCTCTGTCGCTTGTGGGAAACGTGAGCGGAACGCCGTTCACTTACGCAACCGACAAAACAAGCACGGGCTACATGGCGGCTGCTGACGGCATTCCTAAATCGGTTCGCGAGATCCTGGGCGGGGTCGAAGGCTCGATCCTGGATACCTACGGCGGCGAATACGAGTGGGACAAATGGACAGTAATCCTGCATACTGCACGCGGCCAGTACAGAGATTTCACGATCAGATACGGCGTGAACATGATCGGATATGAAGAAGAGTACGATTGCCAGGAATGCTTTACAAGTTGCATTCCATATTGGACGGACGGAGAGAACACGGTCATCGGAAGCCGTGTCAGCTCAGGCATGATACTTCCAACGGGCAGAACAAACGCCAGGCCGCTCGATCTTTCGGAGAAGTTCGAGACGCAGCCGACGAAAGCGCAGGTCGAGGCAGCAGCGGAGTCGTACATGAACGCAAATCAGCCGTACCTGCCGACACAGAGCATCACAGTCGAGTTCTTGAGGCTCCAGGAGTTGCCGGAGTATGCGTCTTTTGCTGACCTGCTCCAGTGCCGGCTTTGCGACACTATAAGAGTAATATTCCCGGACTACAAGAGGATGGGACAGTTCAAGATAGTAAAAACTGAGTGGGACGTGCTTGAGGGCAAATACGACTCGATGGAGCTGGGAAATCTGTCAACAAACCTCGCTCAGGCGCTCGGCATAGCGTAGAAAGGAAACGACATGGATATAAATATTATCGACGAGATGATAATGCCTATAATCACGGCCGCGTGTCTCTGCATCGGCTTCGTCATGAAAAAGTGGATGCCGACGGACGACAAGTGGATCCCGACGGTGCTGTTAATGATCGGAGCCATAAGCGGCCTGATCCTCTTCGGCGCTGACTATGAGGGCATCGTCAAGGGCATGGTCAGCGGCCTCGCTGCCGTTGGACTGCATCAGACCTTCAAGCAGCATATAAAGGCAGATGACAAGCCGGAGGCGGATCTGACGGACTACCTCTCGGAGTTCGGCGTCATAGAGGACTATGCGATCGATGAAGAGGATCCGGCAGATCTGAGCGCATTCGATGAAGAGGAGGCGGAGTGATGGCAATAAGCACAGCGCAGAAAGTCGTTGACATCGCGATGAAATACCTCGGCTGCGAGCAGGGGAGCGCGAAGCAGAAGCAGCTGATCAGGATCTTCAACACGGTCAAGCCGCACGGCTACACGGCAAGCTGGACAGATCCGTGGTGCGCTGAGGCATGGAGCGCCTGGCAGATCGAAGCGGGCAACACAGCCAAAGACGTGCCGCTCTCGGCAAACTGCAAGCAGATCATCGAGGACGCGAAGAAGCTCGGCATCTGGAAAGAAAAGGATAATACCGTTCCGGAGATCGGCTGGGGCATCCTCTACGACTGGGATGACAGCGGCAAGGGCGAGAACACCGGAGCGGCCGATCACATCGGCCTCATTTACGCGGTAGATAAAAAGTGGATCTACGTCATAGAGGGCAACAAGGGCACGGCATCGGTCTGCGGCAAGAGGGCCGTCCAGATAGACGGAAAGTTCATCAGAGGCTTCGTAGCGCCGAAGTACAAGAAAGAGACCTACAAGCCTTCCGGACCGTATCCCGGCAAACTGCCGACCGGAACTGTCAAAAAAGGCAGCACCGGAACGGACGTGAAGCGCCTGAAGGCGTTCCTCAACTGGTATCAGAATGCAAAGCTCAATCCGAAGAACGGAAACGCAAAGGAAAAGACCGACGCGGCGATCAAGAAGTTCGAGAAGAAGAACGGGATCGTCCAGGACGGCATCTTCGGGCCTCAATGCCTGAAGAAGGCGCAGGAGATAGTCGCAGAATATAACCCGTTTTACGACAAGGCCACGAAGATAGGTCATGCGTGCTGCAACGAGAAGGGCGGACTGCATGGCGGCAAACCAGGCGATCAGACCGGTCACGAGGTGCAGATCTCCTACTGGTCAAAGGGCTACGGCTGGCTCAAGGTTTACAGACACAAGGATCCGGCGACGCGCCTGAAAATCGCGCAGTACGTCATGGACGCTTGCGAGAATAACAACATCGGCTACAACGTGGACAAGCCGGAGAGGTATGCCGCGTGGGATGCAGCCGAAAAGAACGGACATGATATCAAAGGCATAACGACGAAAGGCGACACGACCTGCACGCAGCTGGTCAGCATGGTGCTCAGGGCTGTCGGCACGCCGAAAAAGTATGCTCCGAGATTTTGCGACGTTGCGGTCGCTGAGCGTGTGCTGCCGAAGAACCCCGACCTCATGGAGCTGAAGGGCAAGGCATACACTACGATCCCGGACAATCTGGAGCCCGGCGACTTTCTGTTATCAAGTGAGCACATGGCTGTTGTCGTCAAGACCCCGAGAGCAAAGGGGGTGGCATGATGTACGAAAATCTGCTGATCGCCGTCCTCGGAGGCGGCAATCTTCTCTTGTTTATAAAGTTCCTGATTGAGAGACGCGACAAGAAAAAAGAGAAGGAAAAAGCAAGCGAGACGGACGAGATCAGGAAGACGCTCAAAAAAGTCGAGAAGGACGGAGTGAGAACACAACTCTTGATGATGATACTTCTCCGACCGGATGACGAGAACGAGATCCTCAAGATCGCTGAATATTACTTCGTGACGCTAAAGGCAAACTGGTACATGACGAGCGTCTTTTCAAAATGGTGCGACGCTCGGGACCTTAAGCCTGACTGGTTCGACAACAAGGAGTAAAAATGGAAAAACAGATAATATCATTCTCTGCGAATGAACAGATACTCAAGAAAACGGCAGGGCAGGAGCGCTTCGCTGATGACGTCGTCGGATACATCGAGGCGCACTTCGATCTGGGCGACAACTGGAGCGGTTACGACTCGATCCGTGCGGTATGGTTCACGGCCTTCGCGCAGATCAGCACGGTGTTGGATCATCATGGCGTATGCCTCGTTCCTCCTGAAGTATGCAACAGAAAAGAGGCAGTCAATGTCAATCTTGTGGGCAGTATTGCCAACGGAGACGAGCTGACGGACCGGCTGACCACATATCCGATCGTGGCATTTGTCTTTGACGGCAACGCAAGGGTGGAAGGCTCAGAGACGACTCCAATCACGCCGTCACAGTTTGAGCAGTTCGCTGAAGCTGTCAGAGAGAACGCGGACAGAGCAGAGGCGGCTGAAGATAACGCAGCGGACTATGCAGCAAGCGCAGAAGCGGATGCTGACAGAGCAGAACAAGCAGCGGCCAACGCTGGCTACATGTTCTTTCACATTGACGACGATCCTGAAAGCCCGACATACGGGCATCTGATATACGAGAGGACCTCAAACACAGAGGTCGACTTTTACATAAGCAACGGACATTTATATGTGGAGGCAGCAGCATGATAACAAAAGACTTAGGAATGGTCACGGCATACGCTTATGCGGTAGCGGGCGGATATGCAGGCACGGAGGAGGAGTTCGAAGAGCTCCTGGGAAACATAGCTACTGATCTTGCTGAGATCGAAAATTTGACGGTTCAGATAACCACACTGTCGCCGGGATCCTCGGCAACAGCCTCGTATGAAAGCGGCGTTCTGTCGCTCGGCATACCAAGAGGCGACACGGGAGCTGCGGCTGGCTTCGGATCAGTCTCGGCCTCGGTCGATGCCAACACGGGCACGCCGGAGGTGGTCGTCACAAGCAGCGGCCCGGATACGGCAAAGGTTTTCAATTTTGCCTTCAAGAAGATCAAAGGAGAGACCGGCGCGACCGGAAACGGTATTCAATCGATCTATCTTAGCGGCGAGAGCGGAGCGGTCAAAACTTATACAATTCTGTACACGAACGGCGACACGTATGAATTCCAGGTCACGGACGGAGAAGTGACCAACGCTTCACTTGTACAGATCCTGCTCGACTACGCCAAAACAGACGGTTACTATGAGAACCTCGGATCAGGTACAGCGGACAACCTCGCAACGGATGTAAAAGCAAACGACCAGTCACCATATCTGTTCCGTACAAGCGGTGGCAGCGTTGACATAGGAGACAGAGAATACGCTAACGCCATAGTAGGGGCTGATGTGGCGTGGAACCAGTTATGCGCTAACAGCGAACCAAGTGCGACAGTTAGCGATGTGACATTTACAAATAATGGCGATGGCACTTGGACAGTAAGCGGAACGGCTTCGGCTGATATTACAAAATATACCAACAAGTTTCCTGTTGCTCCGTATAAGGGACATGTTGTTCTCTATTCAGAAAATGTGCCGACAGTAAGCGGAAGTTATCAAGTCGGCGACTTGAATAGGTATATTTTCGCTAACGGAGTGAAGTCGATTATAAGGAAAATATCTGATACCGCCGCTGCTGACATCGCTTTTGGTATTCAGATTACAAATGGCTCACAGGTAAATCTCACATTAAAGCCACAAATCCACGACCTCACCCTCGCCCTCGGCAAAAGCATAGCCGACTATGTGTACACACTCGAAAGCGGTACTGCAGGGGCAGGAATAGCGTGGTTACGCAAATATGGTTTCTTCAACAAGCCATATTTCGCATTTGATAGCGGAAGTATAAAGAGCGTGGCGAATTTAGTCAGTCACGATACAGTGGGGTTTAATCAGTGGGACGAAGAGTATCTGCAAGGCTACTATTCGTCAAGCGGTGTGTTCAATTTAAGCGATACGCAACTTTGTACGAAAAACCTCATTCCTTGTGTGCCAAATACAGCCTACTACATCAAAATGGGCAATTATGCTGTCGGCGTAAATATGGCTTCGAGCGTTTTGTGGTATGACGCAGATGAAAATTTTATAACAAGGACATTGCAGTATATAGGTGCATTTACATCTCCAAGCAACGCCCACTATATGAAGTTTAACTTTGGCACTGTCTATGGTGGCACCTACAACCACGACATCTGCATCAACCTTCATTGGGACGGTAGCAGAGATGGCGAATACGAGCCGTATGTCAAGCACTCGTATCCTCTCGACAGCGATGCTGTACTGCACGGCAAACTGAAACTTGATGCAAATAATAATTTGCATGCAGATGGCGATGTATATCTGCCGAGCGGGGAGATTGATGTTGAGTGGGGCGAAGTTGACATGGGCGACCTTAATTGGCAAGCAAGTCAAATAAGCGGAATAGACTATTTCTATGCTTCGCTGACAAATAAAAAAATCAACTCGCTCGATATAGTCTGTTCAAAATATGTAACGAGTTCAGCGATAGGCGTAGTAAATTCGAGCGACAAGCAGATAACAGCGTCAGCAAGCACCGATAATGTATTTGTAATCGACAGCGCATACAATGACCCAACTGTATTTAAGTCTGCTATGGCGGGCCAGAAAATTGTCTATAAACTCGCCACACCAACCACCGAAACCGCAGACCCGTATCAGGCCACGCAGCTTGTGGATGATTTCGGCACAGAAGAATTCGTACTCTCAAGCGGCGCATTCCCTATGCCGGTAGGACACAACACGGACTACCCGGTAAACCTGAAGGCAAAACTTGAGATGGCTCCGAACAGTCCAAGCGGAGACGGCGTATATGTTGTCAAGCAGACAGGCGGCGAGAACGAGTACGTGCCTCTCGTAATACCAAGCGGCATACCAAGCGTGCCAAGCGCGGACGGGACGTACACACTGAAGGCAACTGTCAGCGGTGGAACAACAACATTAAGCTGGTCATAGAGAGGTAAAGAAAATGGCAAAGATGACTAAAGCACAGATCAAGGCAAAAGCAATCGCAACGAAAAAAGCAGAGCAGAAGTACACAACGCTCATAGATGTAGTCGACACAAGAACAGGGCTGTATCACTCGATCGCCATAGTCAAGGACGCAAAACACTTTGTGCCAGTAGAGGACTATCAGGGATAGATAGCACAATTAAATAGGCTGCACGGGAGGCAGCAGGTATTCCTCCTTAGAGCAATAGCGGAAAGACCGGAGCACGGGCGGGCTCCGGTCTTTTTGCATGTCTGAAATTATTCAGCGGATCTGTACGCGGATGCGAGGCGCTTCGCCAGGGAATTGATCCTGCCGGAATTGCCGATCCGAACCTTGTCAGGCGAGTCAGGGAAAAGGATCCAGCGGACCTGCGGCTCGCCCTTGTACTCAAGAATGACGACGCCGTCCCGTATGATTAAAAGCGATCCATTCTTAGTCGCCTCGACGTCGAGACAATCGATTTCGCAGTCCTCATCTTCCCAGATCGCGCACATGGCCGCAAAGAGCTTGAACTCAAGATCTGTCGCAAAGGCAGCAGTGAGCTGCTTCCAGTGCTTCAAAGTCAGTCCCATCGAGGCTG
>RHMF01001803.1_pt1 | contig 10226 bp, 4 predicted proteins | sample 5365151 | NCBI WGS metagenome assembly RHMF01 (sample SAMN10266501, study PRJNA497801) | feces metagenome | isolation source: feces | host: Bos taurus | place: China: Prairie of Fairy Mountain | collected 2017-08-14 | reverse complement strand
TTGTCGGAAGCCGTCTCGTTGCCACAGCCGGAGCCGTTGCTATATTGCCCGTCTGCCGTCTTGCGGTAGAAATAGTCGGGATAGGTGCGCTGGAAGTTGGAGTGCTCGATGTCGTAGGTATGGTTATATACCACGTCGAGGATGACGCGTATGCCCGCATCGTGGAGCGCCTTTACCATCTGCTTGAACTCGCGGATGCGCACCTCTGGCTGGTAAGGATCCGTAGAATAGCTGCCCTCGGGCACATTGTAGTTCACCGGGTCGTAGCCCCAGTTGTACTTGTTGTCGGCAAGGCGGGTCTCGTCCACAGAGCCGTAATCATAACTGGGCAGGATATGGATGGCATTCACACCGAGCTCTTTCAGGTGGCTGATGGCCCATGGTTCCGTGAGGGCCAGGAACTTACCTGGGTGTGCCGCATCCTTACGGGCAATCGAGAAATCACGGTGGTGCATCTCGTAGATGACAAGGTCGGCTGGTGATTTCGTGACGGGATGGGTGTCTTTTTCCCAGCCTTCCGGATTGGTCTTCGCAGGGTCGATGATGGCACCGCGCTTGCCATTGACGCCTACCGCTTTGGCAAAGACACCTGGACATTCACCGAGGCCAGTGTCGAAGGTGTAGAACTTGCCCATGAGGTCGCCTTTCACGGAAGCTGTCCACTTCTCGTTGGCCGTAAGCTTCATCTTAATGGTCTTGACAGCCTTCCCGTCGATACCGTTTTGATAGATACGCAGGGTGACGCGTTTGGCATCGTTTGGGGCGAAGATTGCAAACTGAGTGGCCTTGGGGGAATAACTTACCTCTTGAAAGGCAATGGCGGGATCTGCCAGTAGGTCTGGGGACTGTGCATCTGCCTGACGAGGAAATAATAGGGATAATAAACCAGCGAATATCAATTTCTTCATTTCTTTTTACGTTTGATGGATAAAATGGTGGTATATGCCAGTGCTATGAGGAGAAGCACAATCACGATGCCGGCGATGGTGAGAATCATATTGGCTCGTTTTTGTTCTGCCTGTTGACTTTTGCTGAGAACGTTGATCACGGAATTGACCTGATAGGTACGTAGGCGAGGACTGAAGGTGAAGTTACACTTTGTGGCAAAGTCCGTGTAACGCTTGGCACGGCAGAAGTCACCGTTGTTGGCGAGGTGGTCTGCGAGGAAAACCAACGCGGCCTGATTCATCACTGCATTCCGGATGTCAGCGAGGGCTGACTTACCCAGCCAGTAGCAGGTCATCTCTTCATTCTTCAGCTTGTCAAAGACCACCGAGCGGTAGAAGGCGGCAAAGGCTCCCTCGTGCGTGTCTTCGCTGACGGTACTCAGCCATGTTTTGCTCAGTGCGAGTGCATCCTGATACAACTGTCTGGCGTTGAGGATGTCCATCTTCAGGTGAAGATAGTTCTCGCTGTTTTTATCGGCCACCATCAGTACGGAGTCGCGATAATGATCCTGCATGTCGTAATATTTCTGACGTACATGACTGATGTCAGAATAGCTTCCTATCTGGCCGCAGACATGCATCCAAGCCGTATAGTAGGCTGTGAGTCCTTCGGTGGTGAGGGCGCGCTTGTCGGTCAATCGCAGTTGTTCCAGTGCCTCTGTAAACATATCTGCTCCAGAACACAGGTTTGCCTCCAACGAACGGTATAGGCCGGCGAGGTCGGGACGTCGGATAGAGTCGGCAAGATTGACGGCCATCTCGGCATAATAGAGGGCAGAGTCGTTCTTATAAGGTTGGTACAAGTTGAACAAATCTGCGGCGGCTTGCTGTCGTTTCTCCAGGTTTTGTTCTGAGAAAAAGGTGTTACGCACCTCCTCAATCTTTTTTTCTCGCTCAGCCACGTAACGTGGTGAGTTCTCTAGAGCCTCATCAATCTGCTCATAAAGTGCATCGAGATCGATATCGTCATCAATACCCTGAGCAGCTATTGGCGTATGAGCGCCAATAGCTGCCAGAAATAATGTAAAGACAAAGAAAATGATTCTTTGCATAGTGATTCAGGTCTTTAGAGTTAATAATGTAATAGACTTATTGGGCTATCAGGCTGACAGCGAATCCACCGCCAGGAGCCTCGGTGAGCTTGAGTGTGTCACCAGCCTTGACTACCTTCTTGGTGATGGTGTAGGCCTGTGGATTCTTCTCATAGTGGGCATCCTTGGCATCGGCATAGATGGTACAGTCGTACTTACGTCCTTTGTCGAGGAAGTCGAGCTTGATGGTAGCTTTGTGGCCGTTCTCGTCGCACTTGCCGCCGATGAACCAGTTGTTGGTGCCCTTGGCCTTGCGCGCTACGGTGATATAGTCGCCGGGTTCTGCCTCCAGATACTTGGAATCGTCCCAGTCACAGGCCACATCGCGGATGAACTGGAAGGCGTCGTCGAACTTCTCGTAGTGCTCAGGCAGGTCGGCAGCCATCTGCAGCGGAGAATACATCGTCAGGTAGAGAGCCAGTGAGCCGGCAATCGTAATGCGTGCCCATGAGGTGTTGTCGCTCCATTCGCTCAGTTTCGTGACGAAGATACCTGGGGTGTAGTCCATCGGACCACCTTGCAAGCGGGTAAACGGCAGGATGCAGGTGTGGTCGGGATTAGAACCGCCGAAAGCCTCATACTCTGTACCACGGGCAGACTCTCCACCAACGAGGTTCGGCCAGGTGCGGCAAAGGCCGGTAGGACGGGTGGCCTCGTGGGAGTTCACCATGATATGGTGCTTGGCAGCCTCCTTGATGACATAGAGATAGTGGTTGTTCATCGACTGTGAGTAGTGATGATCGCCACGGGGGATGATATCACCCACATAGCCAGTCTTCACAGCGTCGTAGCCGTATTTGTTCATCAGTTCGAAGGCCTCCTTGATATGACGTTCGTAGTTCTGTGTGGAACTGGAGGTCTCATGGTGCATCAGGATCTTCACACCCTTGGAATGGGCATAGTCGTTGAGCATCTTCAGGTCGAAGTCGGGGTAGGGGGTCACGAAGTCGAAGACATCGCGCTTCCACATGTTTGCCCAGTCCTCCCAACCGACGTTCCAACCTTCTACGAGAACCTCGTCGAGGCCATTCTTCGCGGCGAAGTCGATATAGCGCTTCACCTTCTCGTTGTTGGCGGCATGACGACCGTTGGGCTTCACACTGTTCCAGTCGATCTGGTCGAGCTTGATGCTGGGGAAGTCGTTGGTATAGTTCCATGAGCTCTTGCCGACAATCATCTCCCACCATACACCACAGTACTTTGTGGGATGGATCCATGAGGTATCTTCGATCTTACATGGTTCGTTGAGGTTGAGGATGAGGTTCGAAGAGAGCATATCGCGGGCATCGTCGCTCACGATGACGGTGCGCCATGGTGTGGAGCAGGGCGTCTGCATACAGCCCTTCAGACCAGTCGCGTCGGGGGTCAGATGGCTGACAAAGGTGAAAGGCTTCGGCAGCGGGTAGGCGAGCGGCTTCGGATTGGGGGTATAGGCATTGCTACCGCCCTTGAGTTCCGTAGAGAGTTGCTTGGTTTCGGCATCTACGAGTTCGAGATGCATCGTGGCATAATCCTGACAGGCTGCCTCGTGGATATTGATATACAGACCGTCCTCGCTCTTCATCTGGAGTGAGGTCTGCACACCCGTTGGTGAGAAGGTCGCTACAGAGGAGTTGCCCCAATTGACGGCCTTGCCGAAGGTCTTGCGGATCTCCGAGAGCCGTGTCTGCTGTGTCATCTGCTCTTGTGTGTCATAGTCACCCGGAAGCCACCATGCCATGTGGTCGCCAGCCATTGCGAACTCGGTCATCTCCTCCTGGATGAGGAAGTAGTTGAGTTCTTGCTGCTGTGGAAATTCGTAGCGGAAACCGATGCCGTCATCAAACACACGGAAGATGAGGTTCATCACTCTGCGATGAGGTTCATCGATACGGGCCAGCCCTTTGTCGTTGCCTTTGCCTTTGTATTCGGCGCGTGTGATGGTTGTTACCTGTTCCAGGTTCACGATGAGTTGTCTGTAGTGGTTACGAATGGTCTTCGTCTCGCCCCAGACGGGCTCCCAGGTCTCGTCTGCCTCGTCGATGGTGGTGTTAGCGATGTCGAAGCCGTCCATCAGGTCGGTCTCCTTGAGGCCTCTTGAGGCATGTTTGTCTTTGGCAAGTACCAGTCCGAGGTGTGAGGGTAGCACGACGGGACGGTCCTTGAAGGTCATCTCATAGGTAGGACGCCCCTGCTCGTCGAGCCAGAAATGCAACTTGACATTCTCATTGGGCGAGGTCACTTCCAGTTTCGCCGATTCCTTGGCCATTGCCATCAATGGCAATACCATCAGGCATAATAACAGTAATTTTCTCATTTTCTTCCGCTTTGTATAATTAATGTGCTGATTACGTCGTTGAGTTCATCGGCAGCCAATAGCTGTTCGATGGTGAGATGCATGCGATAACGCCAGTAGTGACGGGGATTGGCGGGGATATTGATGCGCTCGGCATTCTCGTCGGGTAGGCGCAACTTCTCGTCGATACTCAGCCAGTCTTGGAAAGAGATGAGGCAGAGCATGGAGGGTGATGTCAGATGACGGCTCACGATGTCCTTGGCCAGCCATGCAGGCAATGGACGAGGTGCCTCACCACCGCGACGCAACGTCGTGTTGAAGTAGGCCTGTGAGCGCTCCTCATCTTCGTCCCACCACTGGCGCAGGGTGGACATATCGTGCGTGGAAATGGTATCTACTGAACGATAGGGATTGTGAGAGAGTTTGCCGAAACGTGTCGTCGGATCCTTTGGCATCGACTGAATCTCCAGTGAGAGGATGCGCAGTTCGTTCATCACCCAGGGCACGCAGTCGGGCACCATGCCGAGATCTTCGGCACAGACGAGCATACGGGTGGCCTGTGTCAGTTTGGGCAGCTTCTTCATAGCCTCCGTGTACCAGAACTGGTTGTTACGACGGTAGAAGTAGTCGTTGTAGAGACGGTTGAAGACGAACTTGTCGTTGTCCCACAATGCCTGATAGATGAAGTCGTTTTGTACACCGATGCGTGGGTGGAACTTATCCTTATTCTTACGGTCGCGCACGAAGAGCACATCGCTGATCAGGGCATAGAGACCATCGCGGAGGTTGGCTAACTCTGCGGTATCGTCGGACTTGGCAGTTGCCTTATACCAAGCCTCCACCTTACGCTGGGTGTCGTATTCGGGCTTCATCTCCCAGATGTCGTCATGCAGGTTGTTGAGGAAAGTATCTTTCACGTACTGTGCCTTTTCGCCGAAGATCTTCTCCAGCGTCCAGTCGGCAATGAAAGGCTTGGTGAAGAGTTCCTCCTGGAATTGCAGACCGTAGGCCTCAATCTCCTCACGCGTCATGCCGAGTGAAGGCGAGAACTGGCCGAGCAGACCGTGAACGGCATCAATGGGAATCTCCCAGATACGGAAGAAACCGAGTACGTGGTCGATGCGATAGGCATCGAAATATTCAGCCATCTTGCGGAAACGGCGTACCCACCAGCTGCAGCCGTCTTCGAGCATAGCATCCCAGTTGTAGGTGGGGAAGCCCCAGTTCTGTCCGTTTACGGAGAAGGCATCGGGCGGTGCACCGGCCTGACCGTTCAGGTTGAAGTATTTCGGTTCTACCCAGGCCTCTACGCCGTCACGGCTGATGCCGATGGGGATATCACCCTTCAGGATGACCTTGTTCTTCCGGGCGTAGGCATGGGCAGTGCGCATCTGCTGGTCGAGGTTGAACTGGACGAAATACCAGAATGCCACTTCTTTGTATATCTTCGTGGTGGACTTTGACATGGCTTCGCGTTCCTTGTCGGTGAATGTCTGATGGTCAGGCCACTCAGAGAACGTAGCGGTGCCGTAGAGATCGCGGTAGTGGGCAAAGGCGGCATAGGGCACAAGCCACTCTTTGTTCTGCTCGAAGAACAGTTTGAAGGCCTCGCTCTTCATCATCTTGCTGCCTTCCTGAGCATAGAGTTCGCGCAGATACTCCATCTTGGCATTGTTCACCCGTTCGTAGTCAATCTGCGGCAGGGCGTTCAGTTCTTTCTGCAGTCCGTCGTAGTAGGCCTTGCGTGCCTCGTCCTTCAGGGCGGGCAGTTGGCGCAAGTCGGTATATTGAGGATGCAAGGCATAGATGCTGATGGAGTTGTAAGGATAGGAATCCTGCCAGGTATGAGTGATGTTCGTATCGTTGATGGGGAGCACCTGCAGCACGCGTTGCTTCGTCTTGGCGCACCAGTCAACCATCTGTTTCAGGTCACCGAAGTCACCCACACCGAAACTACCCTCGCTGCGGAGCGAGAAGATAGGTATCACGGTGCCGGCGCCCTTCCAAGGATAGACGGGGAAATAGGCCTGCGACAGTTCATAGACCACCACCTCGCCGAGTTCAATCTGGGGCAGTGTGACGGTGCGGTTGGCACCGTTTTCCCATAGGGGTGTCACATCTTCCTCATCGTCGAGTGCAACGAACTTGAACTCGAGAGCTTCTGGCAGTATGTCGGCATCGAGGGTGAGAACCCACTCATTGCTCTCGTGCTCAGCCATCTCAAGGGCGCGCTTGGCTTCCCAATTACCCAGTGCCTCTCCGGCACCGATGACAGCCAGACGCTCGTTGTAGCGCAACTGTGGTGCACGCACCTTCAGGCGTACCGTCTTGGCGTAGCTGGTCTCTGCGCTCATGTTCCGCTGGCGAGCTGCTACACAGTCGGTAAAGGCAGAGGAGTACATAAAGGAGTCCTCCGGGATGTCAAGCCAGTGGTCATAGACGGTGTAGCGCGTGCCTTTGGCGGCTGCAAATTCCAGCAGGTGTGGCATCACAAGCCATTCTGTGCGGCACTGTTGGTCGCCGCGCATGACACAATAATAGTAGTCGATGTGTGTGCTGGTCTTCACGGCCTTGCTCAGTTCGCATGTCCAGTGGTAACCGTCGATGGTCCCCATCTTGTGCTGTTCCGTTTTTCCTTCGGATAAGATGTTCAGAACGAGTTCTTCGCCAAATGTGGTCTGATACTCCAGATTAAATCCAATTCTCATATCGTCGCTTTTAGTTATTTATCTTGTTGGGGCAAAATTACGAAATAATCCGTCCGGATGGTTGTTTTTCGCAAAGTTATTGACACATTAGGAGCGCAAACGATTGCATTTTGCAGAAGATGGTACAAATAATAAAAACTCTGAAACAAAATCCTTAGCATTTATCAGGAATGTTGCGTAACTTTGCAACCAGAAACTAATAAACCTGTGTGATATGAGAAAATTGTTATTGTTTATCCTGCTGTTGGCATCCGTCCAATGTGTGTGTATGGCTAAAGGCCACTTTGTTGTTAAAACCGTTGCACCGAATGCGGTACGCATCCGTTATGTGGCAGGTGCTGATACTGCGCAGTCACTCCCCGATTGGCTCTATGTGAAGCATGAGACGGTGGTGAGTCGTCAGATTCAGGTCAGTACAGACGAGCAGCGGCGGACGGTGGAAGTGAAGGATGCCTCGGGTAAAGTCATTTTCCACGCCGTGAATCATCAACTCATTCCCGACACCATCGCAGGTGAACCTACGCATTGTGCCACCCTCTCATTCGCGTCGCCCGATGATGAATGTCTCTTCGGCCTGGGACAATTTCAGGATGGCTATAACAACGTGCGAGGCCTGTCGCGACGACTGACACAGGTAAACACGCAAATCAGTATCCCGATGCTCATCTCCAGCAAAGGCTATGGTGTGCTGTGGAACAATTATGGCCTAACGGAGTTCAACCCGTGCGACCATCGCGTCGCCCTCCTGCGTCAGACGGATAGCGGACAGCGCGAAGAGGTGAATGTCACCTCGACGGAGGGCGGCAAGAAGGAAATCCGTGAACGTCATATCTTCGAAACTTCCATCGACGTCGCGGAAGAGGGAGACTATGCCCTGCTGCTTGACGTAGGGCAGAAGATGGCTCGTCGCCATCATCTGACAATCGACGGGAAGGTTGTCATCGACATGCAGAACCCTTGGTTGCCACCTACGGCTTCGGCCATCGTCCATCTTGCTGCGGGCCACCATCTCTTACAGGCAGAACTGACAAAAGACGACTCACCTATCTTATATTATAATAAGGTGAAGGCGCAGACAACGTTTCGTTCTCCAGTAGCTGAGGCTGTCGATTATACGGTCTTTCTCGGTACGCCTGACGAGATCATTGCTTCCTATCGCTACCTGACGGGCGAGGCGCCATTGATGCCCCAGTGGGCATTAGGCTATATCCACTGCCGCGAAAGGTTCCATTCGTCGGATGAGATACTGCAGACTGCCAAGCGTTTCCGTGACGAACAGTTGCCGTTAAGTCTCATCGTGCAGGACTGGCAGTATTGGGGTAAATACGGCTGGAACTCCATGCAGTTCGACGAGACTTACTATCCTGATCCCAAAGCCTTGACGGATAGCCTTCATGCGATGGATGTTCGTCTGATGCTCAGTGTGTGGTCGAAGATTGACAAACGTTCGGATGTGGGGCAGCAGATGGAGCACGATGCCTATTATATTCCAGGTACCGACTGGGTGGATTTCTTCAATCCCGATGCCGCTGCTGCCTATTGGAAGCATTTCCGTGAGCGCCTCTTGCCGCTGGGTATCGATGCTTGGTGGCAGGATGCTACAGAGCCAGAGAATGATGACTTGGTAGGCCGCCGCGTCAATAACGGACGCTGGGCTGGTGAAAGGGTGCGAAATGTCTATCCCTTATTGGTTAACAAGACCGTTTACGAAGGCTTGGTTGAGGCTGGTGTCACGCCGATGATCCTCACACGGTGCGGTTTCCCAGGCATTCAGCGTTACGGCTCAGCCTTGTGGAGTGGTGATGTGGGCAACGATTGGAAGGCACTACGCTATCAGATTACCGCTGGTCTTGGAGTCCAGGCAGCAGGTATCCCTTGGTGGACCTACGATGCTGGCGGTTTCTTCAGACCTGCTAATCAGTATACGGATAGTGCTTATATCGAACGAATGCTGCGTTGGATAGAGATTAGCGTCTATCTGCCCTTGATGCGTGTGCATGGCTATATGAGCAATACCGAGCCTTGGAACTACGGACCCGAGGCTCAGGCAATCATTGCGGCTTGTCTGCAGCAGCGTCAGCAGTTGCAACCATACCTCCAGTGGTGTGCCAAGCAGGTCTCTGAGAAAGGTTATACGCTGATGCGCCCTTTGGTCTTTGACTTTGCCGACGACCCTGAGGCACTGCGCCAGGACTGCGAATATATGTTCGGCCCGTCACTGCTCATCAGTCCTGTCACTGCGCCAGGCGTCACAGAGTGGCGTACCTATTTGCCGAAGAGTGATGGCGGTTGGACTGACTATCGCACCGGTAAGCATTATGAGGGCGGCCAGACCGTCACCATCCCTGTTGACAAGACCTTCATCCCAGTCTTTGTCAGAAACTCGGCAGCTACACTCTCTGGAGTATCTTTGCTAAAGTCAAGATAACCTCAAAACAGTTGGAATAAGAAGAAAGCGCCAAAGTGTAAATATGTTTCAAAAATAGTCGGTTTTCATGTCAATTTGAGGAATGGACGCTGATAATTTGTTCTAAAGAAAGTTCCAATTTTTTTTGGCAAAGTGTCACTATCTGTCTTAACTAAAAGATAATAAGCATGTTAGACATAGTGATACTTTTTCTTGAAGTGTCACTACTATTTTGCGATAGTAAAACAACTTGTTTTGCTGTGTAAAGTGGCACTTCTTCAGTGTTTATAGGTACTTACTTTCATACCAAAACAACTTGTTTTGCTTATTTAGCAGATATTTCTTTATGCCAAAGCCTGCAACTTTTATTGCGCTCCCTATATTTATTGCGCTCCCTATACCCATAAATCCGAGAAAATGGTATATAGTTTATCTGAATATGTTGACAAATTTCAAAACAGTGATACTTAGTGTAACTTTGCAACAAAGTGTCACTACATATAAACTATTGAGATTCAGATGATTACATCAAATAGTGATACTTTTGGTATTTTTGGATTAAAAATCCTCAAAATAGCAGACGGTGTTTCGTTGTCTTTTGTTTAGCCGAGGGTGTAGGCGAAGATGACCAGGGCGACCATGACGATGGCGAGGATGACGACGACTATCTTCAGGTACTTTTCGAAGAGTCTGCGGAGCTCAATGGCCCGCAGGCTCTTTTCTTTGAAGATAGATGCACTGTCCCGATGGTGTCTATGGTGGTGGTGATGTTCTTGTTCCATATTACTTAAGCACGTT
>RHMF01001659.1_pt1 | contig 10226 bp, 5 predicted proteins | sample 5365151 | NCBI WGS metagenome assembly RHMF01 (sample SAMN10266501, study PRJNA497801) | feces metagenome | isolation source: feces | host: Bos taurus | place: China: Prairie of Fairy Mountain | collected 2017-08-14 | reverse complement strand
CAACGAGGGTCAGACCTTAGTAGTATCTTACATCGGCTACATCACCAAGAAGGTGAAGGTAGGCGGAGCATCTGTTCTTAACATCACGCTTGATGAGGACAAGGCTTCACTCGATGAAGTTGTCGTTATCGGTTATGGTGTCCAGAAGAAAAAGCTTGTCACTGGTGCCACCGTTCAGTTGAAGGGCGAGGATGTAGCAAAGTTGAACACCAACAATGCGCTGCAGGCTATGCAGGGTCAGACACCTGGTGTGAACATCATCTCTGAGTCTGGTCAGCCGGGTTCTGGTATGAAGGTGATTATCCGCGGTCAGGGTTCTAACATCTCCAATTCACCTCTTTATATTATAGACGGTATCCCTGGCAGCATTGACAACATTAATCCCAGTGACATTCAGAGCATTGATGTGCTGAAGGATGCCGCCTCTGCAGCTATCTACGGTGCGCAGGCAGCCAATGGCGTTGTTCTTGTGACAACCCGTGGCGGTAAAGAGGGACGTGCACAGGTGACGTTCGACGCATACATCGGTTGGGAACGTGCTGCACGTAAGATTGATATGCTTGATGCCAATCAGTACATGGCTCTAATGGATGAACAGGCTCGCAATTCGGGATCCGATTCTTATAAATGGAGCGATTATGCTTCAATCTATAACCAACAGACGGGTCAACTGAACAATACCAACTGGATTGGTGAGATGTTTAAGGACAATGCTGTGACGCAGAGCTATACGCTTGGAGTCAATGGCGGTTCGGCTGTTTCCACCTATGCTGTATCGCTGGGTTACTACAGTCAGGAGGGTATAGTTGGTGGCAGTCAGGCTTCCAATTACGACCGTTACAACTTCCGTGTCAACATGGAACAAAAACTCTTTGATGACCTGCTGAAGGTAGGCGAGAATGTTTCATTCGCCTACAACAAGACGAAGGGAATCGGTACTGGTAATATGTATAACAATGCACTTCGTGGTGCGTATGGCACTTCACCGTTGCAGGCTATATGGCTTGCTGAACAGCCAGAGCGAGCAGACCTGAACAATGGCTATGCTTATTCAGTGGCTACCGACTGGTATCAGTATGACGGCAACCCAGTATCTGGCCTTTACCGTAGTCGCAACCTCTCTGATAATCAGAATTGGGTAGCTAACGTTTATGCTGAGCTGCAGCCCATTAAGAATCTGAAAATCAAGACGCAGTTGGGCTTCAACCATAACAGCAGTTCCTATCGTGCGTATACTCCGGCTTATACCGTAACAACCAACTCCAAGCAAGATGTTCCTACGGTATCGCAGAATATGTATAAAGGCTGGACACTCACATGGACCAATACTGCTACGTATGACTGGAACATCAAGGATCATGCTTTCAATGCCATGATTGGTATGGAGGCAGAACGTTTCCAAGGCGACAATATGGCGGGTAACAACACGCTGTTAGATATATTCAATAGCTGGGACACAGCCTATCTGAATAATGCCGTGAATCTGAATACTGGCGAACTGAAAGGCTATCCCAGCAACGACTATCGCCGTGTGTCTTACTTCGGACGTATTGGTTGGAACTATCAGGACAAGTACATGCTGAATGCAACATTGCGCTGCGATGGCTCTTCACGCTTTGCCGACGGACACCGCTATGGCTGGTTCCCTTCTGTCAGTGCCGGTTGGGTGATTACAGAGGAGAAATTCATGAAAGCTACCAAGTCTTGGCTCGACTTCTTCAAGATTCGTGCCAGCTGGGGACAGGTTGGTAACAACTCCATTGGTGACTATCTCTATGCGGCTCCTGTCACACTGATTGGTGCCGGCTATAATTTTGGCACAGGCAAGGGTTCTGAACTGAATACAGTAGGTGCATACGCTAACCGCTTGGGCAACGACGAACTGAAATGGGAGACCTCTGAACAGACTGACCTCGGATTCGATGCACGTTTCATCGGTGGCCGTCTGAATGTGAACTTCGACTGGTACTATAAGAAGACCAAGGACTGGATTGTACAGGCTCCTGTTATAGCAACAGCCGGTGCCGATGCTCCCTATATCAATGGTGGTGATGTGACCAACAAGGGTATCGAGATAGGACTGTCTTGGCGCGATAATATCGGCAAGGATTTCTCTTACAGCGTAGGTGCCAATATGGCCTACAACAAGAATGAGGTGGGTAAAATCCCAACTGTCGATGGTATCATCCATGGTTCTACCAACATTATGTTCAACAACCAGACGGAGTTCTATCGTTGTGAGAACGGTCATGCTATGGGCTATTTCTGGGGCTACAGGACCGACGGTCTGTTCCAGAACCAGCAGGAGATTGACAACTGGATAGCTGCTGGCAACGGTGTGCTCACCGGTACGGCTCCTGGCGATGTGCGCATTGTCGACATCAACCACGACGGACAGATCAATGATGCTGACAAGGTGGATCTGGGCAATGGTATTCCAAAGTATAACTTCGGTTTTAACCTGAGCTTAAACTATAAGAACTTTGACTTCTCTACGGTATGGAGCGGTGCTGCAGGTTTCAAGGTGGCCAACGGAGGCTATCGCAACTGGGGTAATGGCGACCAGGGTAACTATACAACCTATTTCCTCCAGCGTTGGACGGGTGAGGGGACTTCCAATGAGGTGCCTCGTTTGGTCAATGGCGACATCAGTTGGACTAACTTCAGTGATCTCTATCTGCAGAAGGGCGACTATCTCCGTATTGCCAACATCACGCTGGGTTACGATTTCTCAAAGCTGATTGCTCAAAAGTGGCTCTCTCAAGCTCGTCTCTATTTCCAGATTCAGAATCTCTATACCTTTACTCATTACAATGGTATGGATCCTGAAGTCGGATTTGGTCAGGATGCATGGATGTCGGGAATCGATACGGGTTCTTATCCGCATGCTCGTACTTTCCTTGTAGGTGTTAATCTCAAATTCTAAAATCAGGAAGCATTATGAATAAGAAAAAAATAAATATAATTGCCTTGGGTGTTGCCGGGCTGATGATGGTGGGTTGCTCCGAGAGTTTTTTGGAGACAACGTCGAAGACGGACTTGAACTCAACCTCGTTCTACCAGAATGAGGTGCAGGCAAAATATGCTGTTGTAGGGTGCTATGACGGCTATCAGCGAACGGTTTCTAACGGCAGTTGGCCCACGCTGTTCCAGGCCGTGGAAACCATGTCGGACGACTGTCTTGGTGGTGGTGGCCCTGATGACCGTTCTGACCGCTTAATGGATCGCTTCGATCGTAGCTACATGCCGGACCAGATTGACTTGTTCAATGGACTGTGGGGCGATTATTACAAGGGTATTTACCGTTGCAACGAGCTCATTGGTTCTATTGATAAGATTAGCTGGTCTTCTGACGATACCCGCAATACCATAGAAGGCGAGGTTCGTGCCATTCGTGCCTTGGAGTACTTCGATCTCGTTCGTATGTTTGAGCGTGTCCCCTTGCTGACCGCCGCTTCTACTGATGTCGTTCCTCAGTCGGAGCCTGACGCCATCTACGAGCAGATCGTGGCAGACCTGAAGTTTGCTGCTGACAATATGCCGGCTGATCAGTATAAGGACAAGTCGGCCAATCTCGGCCGCATCACTAAGTATGCAGCTGCTGCCATGCTGGCTCGTGTCTATCTGTTCTATGATGGTGTTTACAACAATAATGCTGGTGGCACGATGCCCGGTGGACTGACCAAGGCACAGGCTCTGCAGTATTGTGAGGATGTCATCTCATCACAGAACTATTCATTGGAGCAGGAGTTCAAGAATCTCTGGCCCGCTGCCTGCACTGAAGCTTCTACCAAGGAGGAAGGTCGCAAGACTACATATGTTGAGGCCAGCAACGAGATTGTATGGGTGGTCAAGTTTAACAATGATCAGAACTGGAACAACGACAACATCAACGGTAACCGCTTTGTGATAAACCTCGGTCTGCGTAATGTCACCTCCTATGCGCCTTACGGCAATGGTTGGGGAGCCTGCCCAGTTACACCATATGCTAACAGCCTGTTCCGTTCAGGCGACAGCCGTTCTACGGCAACTGTCATTAACTGTACGGACATTGGTGCCTATAAGGAGCAGATTACTACTGACTGCATGGACTATACGGGTTTGGTCAACAAAAAATATTGTCCGCTCATTTTCACCGACGGCACGTCGATGCCTGCCGCAGAGACCACGGTGGATGGTGGCAACATGCAGACCAACCAAGACCAGAACTGGATTCTGATTCGCTATGCCGACGTGTTGCTGATGGCTGCCGAACTGGGTAGCAGCAATGCTCAGCAGTATTTTAATCAGGTGCGCGACCGTGCCTTCGGTGCTGGTGTCAACAATATTGGTGCTGCTCCTACACGCGAGCAGATTTGGCAGGAGCGTCGCTTGGAGTTCATGGGCGAGGGCATTCGCTATTTTGACCTGCGTCGTCAGGGTATGGACGCTTTTGTAGCTGCCCAAATGGGACAGGCCAATGCCAATGGCATTGCCGGTGGCAATCCTATTACTATATATAATAATAAGGTGGCCACAACGATCTCTGATACCTACGTGGAGAATAATATCCGTGCAAAGCGTGGTTTCTTCCAGATTCCTTATAGCCAGATTACACTTTCGGGCAATATCTATACGCAGAATGCCGGATGGGAGTAATGATGTAAACGTTAAAATGTAACTATTATGAAAGTAAATAAATATATCTATTCGGTCTTGGCGCTGGCTATGATGCTGTTCGTTGGCTGTACGCCGGACTCATACAATATGGACGGTGCCGGCCTGACTAAGGCTGACCTCGCACAGAACGTAGGATTCACGGTGACACCTGATGCGTCGAATCCTAACTTGATTCATCTGAAGAGTCTGCTTTCTGGCTATAACGTGTTCTGGTCGCACCCCGGGGTGGGCAAGGGACAGTCTGCCGGGTCAGAGGTTGATCTCCAGATAGCTTTCGAGGGTACTTATCCTATTGTCTATGGTGTCAACACTCGTGCGGGTGTTGTCTACAGTGATACAGTTAAAATTGCGGTTAGCACCTTCTGTGCCGACTTTGTTAGTGGCGAGGCCTGGCAACAGTTGGCAGGCGGTGCCGGTAAGTCGAAGACGTGGGTGCTCGATAATGGTAAGGTGGGCATGAAGCAGGGCGCTTATTCGTGCTTTGCTCCAGAGGCACTTTATGAGCACATGACTCATGACGAGGGCTTGAACAACTGGTATGCCAAAGACTATACCTGGTGGGAACCTTCCAATTCTGATATCGGCATCACTGACAGCGATTTGGCTAAGGAGATGACCTTCGGACTCAGTGGTGGAGCAACACTTACTATCCTGAATGCTGACGGTAGCATATCTGAAGGTTCATTTGCTTTTGATCCTGACAATCATTCAGTCAGTGCCATCGGTGTAGAATTTGTTCATGGCGACTGGGCTAATGGAAAGTCGAAGAGTTTCAGCGACAACTTCTATGTGTTCCATCTTGACGAGAATCAGATGATGATTGCCAACAAGCGTGACCCGGCTCTTTCTGGCGAGGGTGAATGCTGGTATGTATGGAACTTCGTCTCTAAGGAGTATCGTGACAACTACCACGAGGATATAACGCATAAGGTAACGCTGCCCGATGGTTGGAAGAATTACATTCTGCCGATGAATCAGCGTGAGACTAAGTATAAGTTCTCATCTGATGAGCCTTTCGCTTGGTTCGACCTTGATGGTAACAAACTCTCACGTGATGCGTCTCAGTTTGCACCAGCTGCTGATATCGAGAATGCGGGTATAACCCTTTATTATAACGCTGCTGATGGCAAGAGCGAGGTGACATTCATCAACCCGCAGGAGGCTGAACATAAGTCGACCTTTACATTGAGCGATGCTGGTGTGTTTACCTTCCCAGAAATGCCTGTTTATGCTATTTCGACCAACACTGATATTCAGTTTGCTTCAGCGAAAAACGAACTGCAGATTTTGGCATACGACACAGACGACTATACTGGTGACATCACTGACCTCTGGTTGGGCTCTAAGCAGTATGATGCTCAGGGCAACGAGATAGAGTATCTGGGTTACCATCTGGTTAAACAGACAGGTGGACAGCAGGTAGAGCGCTATGTCGGTAGCCTGAACTTCTTCGATACCGGTTGGGGCTTCCTGCCGGCTGCCAGCGTAACCATTTCTGGCGAGGGTGACTATACCTTCACTCTGACTGCAGATGGCTCAGTTAATACTTCTGCTCCTTACGGCATTTTCCTGGATATTCCTAAGCTCTACAAGAACCATAATCATTGCGATGTCATTGTCAAGAGCATCAAGGTGGATGGCTCTGATGTGGCATTCGATGACACTCTGATAGACCGTGGTACTGCTGATGGAGACCTTTCTACGGCACGTCGCTACATTCTCAATCCTTGGGGTGCTACGGCCGATGATGGCCCGAAATATGCGTTCACATCTACGCTCGAGGTAACCGTTCAGGTGGTCTATGACTGTGGTGAGGACAAAATGAACCCTGCTGAGTAATATATGTGTAGAATCATTAAAATAAAGAAAGTTATGAAAGCAAGATATTTTATCGGTGCCTGTCTGCTTTTGATGGGGTTCGTCACCACTTCATGCAACAGTGATGATGACTACAGCATTCAGACAGCATCTATCATTACAGAAATCACTACGGGCGAGGCCTCAGTGACGGCTATCTCGGCCACTACCTACGGCACGGTGAAGGATTTGTCAAGCATGGCTTCTTCACGCTACCAGGTGGGTACGGTGTATAGCACTACGGCTGATCCTACAAAAGGTGGCACACGCCAGTCGGGTACAATCGACGAGAATGGCAATGTGACGGCCTCACTCACAGGTCTTACCAAGGGTGCGACTTACTACTATGCAACATACGTGACGCTGCAGAATGCATTGACCAAGTATGGCGAGGTGAAATCGTTCATCGCAACTGATGCTCAGGTGGCTACCGCTGCGGCTACCGACATCTCTGCCTGCTCGGCAACTCTAAAGGGTCAGACTCAGGGCATCAGTGATATCCTGAAGGATGCTGTTGTAGGCTTCAAGTATGCTACCTCAGAGGCAGACGTTGAGACGGGTGTTGATCTGCCAATGGATGAGGCTTCGGCCAATTTCGAGTTCGATGCCGATGGCCTGCTGCCTGCTACCACCTATTATTATAAGGCTTATGTCAAGTTGGGCGACGGTCTGTATTTTGGTGATGCACAGCAGTTTACTACTGAAGCTCAGGAGATGGAATATGTCGATCTCGGCCTCTCCGTGCTGTGGGCAAAGTATAATATCGGTGCTGAGTCGGAGATTGAACCCGGTATTCAGGTGGGATTCGGCGATCAGTCGTTCTACAACTTCTCTGAAGATCCCAATCAGTATACGCCTTGGAGCATTACGGCAACTGATGAGGACTTCATCTATAACCTCAGCATTGACGGTGACTCTCCCATGAAGAGCTATATCCCCTCTGCCGCCCAGATGGAGGAGTTGATCAAGAATACTGTGCAGGAGAATGAGATTGTTGAAGGTGTGCCTGGCATTCGCTTCACAGCGGCTAACGGCAACAGTATCTTCTTGCCTATGGCGGGCTACCGCAAGGGCCGTGAGGTGACAGCCGACGGTGCGGGCTATTACTGGACCAGCGTTGTGGGCGATGTGAACCCAGAATATGCCAAGTCGATGAAACTGGCTACGACTGTCAGCATGGAAATGTCAAGTTTGGCTTACGGCCTGAACCTGCGCTCTGTCCGCCCGTATGCAGTGATTACACCTGTTGCCGGTAAGGTGAAGGTGGGCGACCTGGAGAGCAACGGACGCATCCGCATCGAACTGTACAATGAGTATGGCTCAACGAAGGCTGACCCATGCGTCCAGCCCAATAGCATCAAATTCAAGCAGAACATGGTGGTAACCTTCAGCATTGCTGGTATCGATGGTAATATGAAGGAGGGTGCTCCTGCTTACCACGTGGCAGGTCTGGAGTATTCAGACCCGACTTGGGCTGCTGGTTCAAGCTATTGGTCTGGTCTCTCTATGGGTAAGTATGAGGCTGCTGTAACAGGTGATGGCACTTATACTGTATGGTGTGAGGTTGCAGAGGGAGCTAATGGTGCAATAGTATTCTGCGTTGACATTAAGGATTTGGCTGCTGATGCTATCGATCCTACCAAGATTACTGCAGAGGTGCTGAGCATTAAGCTTGATGCCGATGTTAATGAGCCGGTAAACAGCAGCTTTGTTGAATTCCAGAACAAGGATGGTAACAATACTGATGGCCGTATCGAGATTTACAATGAGTACGGCAAGGGCGGTTCTACAGCTCAGGGTTACTACAATGGCATGAATTTCAATGGTATGTGCTATGTTGATTTCACCATCAAGGGTATTGATGGCAATCTGGTAAGCGGAGCTACAGGCTCCTACAAGACAGAGATGTCATACGCTGCTGCCTCTTGGTCGCCTTCTTACTGGGGTGGTGCCGACTATGGCTCTGCTACTGTCACCGGTGATGGCTCTTATCAGGTGTACACCTATCTGAACAGCGACTGCTCGGGTGCTGTGGTATGGACCATCGAACTCTATGGACTGTGGAAGGATCTCGTAGATACTTCTAAGATTCAGGTTTCCGTTGACAAGATAACAATACCTGGTAAGAAATGATAAGACTACGAAATATCATCATGGGTCTGGCGGTGCTTTCGTGCACCGCCAGCTATGCCCAGCTCCCTGATGCTCCCACCATAGCTGCCAAGATGTATCCTGGCTGGAACCTCGGTAATACGATGGAGGGCAACCTTAGCGGTCAGAATTTCGCAAACAATGTGGGATTAGCGGGCGAGACGGCCTGGCAGGGTACCAAGACCACTCAGGAAGTCATTGACTTTGCGAAGTCTCAGGGCTTCAAGTCGGTGCGCATTCCCACCAATTGGGTGTGCGGCCATATCAGCGATGCCGCTACGGTGACCATCGATGCGCAGTGGATGGCGCGTGTCAAAGAGATTGTTGACTACTGTATCGGCATTGGTCTTTACGTAGAGCTCAACGACCACTATGATGGCGGCTGGGTGGAGAAGAGCTTCACCGACCTTAGTGAGGCTACCATCACCAAGAACTGTGCCACGATGACCGCCATTTGGACTCAGATTGCCAATACTTTCCGTGATTATGACGAGCATCTGCTCTTCGGCGGACTGAATGAACCGGACTGCAATAATCAGGCGCAGACCAACGTACTGATTCGCTATGAACAGGCCTTTATCGATGCTGTTCGAGCCACGGGTGGCAACAATGCTACACGTACGTTGGTTGTTCAAGGACCGGGTACCGATATCGAGAAGACCAACAACTGGTTTGATGTCACACAGCTGACAGATGCTGCAGGAACGGGTCGTCTCATGGTCGAAGTACACTACTATACACCACCTCAGTTTACTGGTGTTTGGGAAAACGGAGCACCCATCTACTTCTGGGGGTCAGGTAATCATGTTACATCAGGTACGTGGACGAAGTATAACGCCACATGGGGTGAGGAGTCCGATGTTCAGAATTATTTTCAACTTATGAAGTCCAAGTTTGCCGACAAGGGTTATCCCGTCCTCCTGGGCGAGTATGGTGCCAACTGGCGCAAGTTCAACAACACGAGTGTGCAGAACAAGCATAATGCCAGCATCCAGGCCTTCAATAAGACTGTAGTCAGCGAAGCCATCCAACATGGTATGATACCTTTTGTCTGGGACATCAACGTGGCCGACCAGAAGACTCCTGCCAGCAGCAGTGTAGGTTCCGATGGCATCATGACCGTCATCAACCGTGCCTCAAAGTCGGTATTCTGCACACCTGCTATGACAGGTATCACCGAGGGTGCCAAAGCTACCTGGGGCGGCCCCACTTCTGGCATTGAGCGCGTCCCTTTTGACCGTTCTGCCGATGTGAAGAGCACTCAGGTCTTCAACGTATTAGGTCAGCGTGTCAGTCCCACCACCAAAGGGCTGGTGATTGTCGGTGGAAAGAAATACGTCAACCAATAAACACAAAAAAAATAGGACCGAGCTCATTGCCCAGTCCTATTTTTTTCTCCTCGTTACATACAGCTCGTCACTCCGAGCGTGGTCGCGATTGCCGTCAGTATGCTGACGATAATCTGAATCACAGTCTTCCAAGTTTCCTTTTTCATAACTTCGTAAATTTAGAATTTAGATTTTAGACTTTAGATGTATCGCCTTTGGCGAGTACGATGT
>RHMF01001658.1_pt1 | contig 10229 bp, 10 predicted proteins | sample 5365151 | NCBI WGS metagenome assembly RHMF01 (sample SAMN10266501, study PRJNA497801) | feces metagenome | isolation source: feces | host: Bos taurus | place: China: Prairie of Fairy Mountain | collected 2017-08-14 | reverse complement strand
CATTGGAATTGTTGGGCAAGGCTCACGATTTGGCACAAGATTTGGGTCAAGAGGTTTATGCAATGTTGTTAGGCCACAATGTAAAACCACTTGCCAATGATTTGATAGCTCACGGAGCTGACAAGGTATTGGTAGTTGATGATGAATGTCTTGCAAACTACACTACAGAGCCTTACACTCAAGCTATATACCAAATAATTTGCGACGAAAAACCTTCTATCGTTCTTATTGGTGCTACAACTATCGGTAGAGATTTGGGTCCTCGTTTGTCTGCCAGAGTAACTACTGGTTTGACTGCAGACTGTACTAAATTGGAAATCTCAGAAGATAAAGAGCTTTGGTCAACTCGTCCTGCTTTCGGCGGAAACCTAATGGCTACTATCGTATGTCCTGACCACCGTCCTCAAATGAGTACAGTTCGTCCGGGCGTTATGAAAGCTATGCAAGCAGATGCAAGCAGAACAGGTGAGGTTATTGACTATAAAATCAACTTTGACAACAGTAAATTCCGCGTAAAAGTATTGGAAACTGTTAAGAGCACAGATAACATGGTTGATATTTCAGAGGCTAAGATTTTGGTATCAGGCGGTCGTGGCGTTGGTACAAAAGAAGGCTTCGATATGTTGAATGACTTGGCTAAGGTACTTAAAGGTGAAGTTTCTGCTTCAAGAGCATGTGTTGATGCAGGCATTATAGGACACGAAAGACAAGTTGGTCAAACTGGTAAAACTGTAAGACCTGATTTGTATTTGGCTTGCGGTATCTCAGGTGCTATTCAACACTTGGCAGGTATGGAAGAAAGTGAATTGATTATTGCTATCAACAAAGACAAATTTGCTCCTATCATGTCAGTTGCTGATTTGGGTGTTGTTGGAGATGCAAAGAAAATCATTCCTATATTGACTGAAAAATTGAAAGCAATAGTTAAATAGTTATTTTCTAATAACAACTAACAAAAAAAAGACTGATTTATTTCACTAAATCAGTCTTTTTTATTTTCAAATCTTTGCTTTATTGAATGATTACTTCCTTATCAGCAAAGCCTCTTTGTGTTTTTTTAACGAGGATTAAAATATCATTAATCTTACTTTAATCTTACTTTAATTGGTTTTTATTTTAACGATGTTCGCTTAAAAGAGTTAATTTATTTTTTCTTTGTTTTTTCGAATTTTTTCTTTGTTTTTTTCAGAAAATTCTTTGTTTTTTTTCAAAAAAACTTTGTTTTATTTTTCGCTATTTATCACTTAGCAATTCAGGACGACGTTCACGTGTTCGCTCTACTGCTTGCTCAAATCTCCATTGGTCTATCATTTTGTCATGTCCACTTAACAAGACATCAGGAACTTTCCACCCCTTATAATCTGCAGGACGTGTGTAAACAGGTGGAGAAACCAAATCTTGCTGAAAAGAATCCGTCAAAGCAGAGGTTTCATCGTTCAACACACCTGGAAGAAGCCTTACAACACTATCAGCAATCACAGCAGCAGCAAGCTCACCGCCACTAAGCACATAATCACCTATCGAAATCTCTCGAGTAATCAAATGTTCTCTTATTCGTTCGTCCACCCCCTTATAATGACCGCACAAAATACATATGTTTTCCTTCAAAGCCAATTCATTACTCACACTTTGCGAAAGACGTTCCCCATCGGGAGCTGTGTAAATTATTTCATCATAATTACGTTTTGCTTTAAGTTGAGTAAGACAATTATCCACAGGTTCTATCATCATCACCATTCCTGCACCGCCTCCGTAAGGGTAATCATCAACATTATGGTTTTTGTTTAAGGAATAGTCTCTAAGATTGTGAATATCAACCGTAAATAAGCCCTTTGTCTGAGCTCTTTTCAATATACTCTGAGAGAAAATCTCAGTAAACATATCCGGAAACAAGGTTATAATATCTATATGCATATCTTTAATGTGTTTTATACACTCTAAAACACCAAGAGTGTCTGATTTATTACGCAGAAATCAAAAAAATGTTGCCGTTTTTATGAACCGATTGCCCATTTATTCGTATATTTGCCAAATGAAATTTTTAGAAACGAATATGAGTCAAAGAAGGATTTTATCGATAGTTGCATTGCTTGTAATGATTTTAGCAAACAGTGCTGTGAATGCTCAATTGAGGCAATACAAAAACATGCCTGACTTCGATTATGCTGATTATGATACGCATCTTAAGTTCATGTCTAAGCCTTTTACAATGGTTGGACAAACGCTTTATTTACAAGATGTTTCAGATACAAACTTAAAGGATTACTTTTTCATAGGTTCTATAGCCGTTCCAGAGAAGGAAGATCGCACAGGTGTGAGATACTACAAGCTAAAACGTATGCCTGAGGAGCAAATCAAAAAGCTAAAAGGCGAATGGTTCGTTGTAGCAGATTATATTGCAGACCAATTTGCATTTAACAAGATATACAAAGCTATGGACCAAAAAAGAAACTTCAAAAACATGCAATATCCGTTCTTGAAGCTTGTTGTAGGTTCTTCAGGCGACACAATATTCTACAATTATCAAAATTTCTACAACCGCTACAACTTCCCATTCACTCCAATGAGCTATTTCAATGCAAACAAGAATGAATATCCAAGAAATAAATTCTCAAATGAAGATGTTTCTTTGGTTGATTACGATACAAATAGCAACTATGCACACCTACCAATGAAACTTGTTGGACACAAAATCACACTTCCTATCGTTACAGATGAAACAATAGCACGACTTTTCAACGGTACAAGATTATATAACTACGATGATGATAGCCGTAAGTATTCTTTCACAGACTACCCTATCGGAAAAGCTAAACAATTAGCCGGCAAGACATTCTATGTTGCAGATTGGTGTCATAGAGCCGGTAATATAACAGACGTATATTTGAAATTGGTCGAAAAAGGCAGAAGAGATACAGTCTATTACAAATATCCAACATTGACAGAGCGTGGAGAATTTCATTTTGTCATAGAAGCGTTCTACAAAAAAGCAAGAACATACTACAAGAACAAAGATTTCGTTGTAAGAGGCGACAAATTCCCATTGACAGTCATCGATTTACGTTGGAAAAGACCTGTAACAGTTCGCCAAGGAGATATATTCCATTGCTTAGACTTGGTTGTCAAAGATGGTAAGTTCCAAATGTTGATGAGAAACGAAAAAGGACGTAAATTCTACTTAGCACAAGATTATGAATTGGGCGATAGATTGACCTTTGACCACTATCTTGCAGATGGAAATGTAGTCTTGAAATACAAAGACACCTATCCTACTGCCTACAAAGCAATATTGCAAAAAGAGCTTGTAAAGGATATGACAATGGATATGGCAGATCTATCTTGGGGAAAGCCAGAACGTGAGGTTACAACCAACTTTGACGAAAGCAATCGCCATTGGTTCTATATGGGAAACATATATATCATTTTTAGAAACAACAAGCTGCACCGCGTAGCAATGATTCCGGTTGAACTTCGCTAAAAAAACGCCAAAATATGACTTTTGACGAGCAAGACGATTACGATTATGAAAGAGAATTGTTTTCTTTACTTCAAGATTTTGAAGAGAAAGCCAAAAGCGATGTTGGAGATATATTCTACGACATCGATGATTGGTTAGACATAATCGATTTCTTCATTGCCGAAAATATCGAAAGCATATTACTAAGCATAGCAATAGAAAAGTCTTTACTCTACTACCCTAAAAATATTCACCTAAGGATTCGTGAAGCCTATATAAAAGCGGCAAGCGAACCTCAAAAGGGATATTTGATGTTAGAAAGAATCGAGAATGATTCTAACATTGTGGATTCAAAAGAGGCCAAAAGGCTTATAACATATCAAAAAGCCAAATTGCTTATAAAGCTGGAACGATTCAACGAGGCTATCGATTTGTTAAATTCAATCAATGATATAACGTCCAATATTTTCATAAAAGAGCAATACGCATTAGCTCTTTTCAAACAAGGAGACATTCATAACGCAAGCTTGGAATTGGTTAAAACGCTACAATTAACCAATGTAATATCCTTAAAAGACGAAGATATTATAGGATATGGTGCAGGGGATTTCTTATTTCTTGACACCGCCCTATCGTACAACTTGATTACATTAGCCGCCGACTTATATAAAAACAACATTTTAACCAATAGACATACCGAAATATCCGATGCAATGGAGGCAATCGTTTGTTCCCATCCATTAAACATTAGTTATTGGGAAATGTTGGCGGAATTTTATTTAAGAGCAAACGAAATAAGCAAAGCCCAAGAAGCATTTGACTATTGTTTAAGCCTCAATCCTTCAGACATAACAATCTATAGCAGGAAGCTCGAAGCCTATGCCAATACAATGGATAAGGAAAACGAGTGTAAAGTCTTGCGAAAGATGATGAAAATGTTGGAGGATAAATACAAAGAAACTCAACAAGGCGATAGAAAGAAAGAACTTATCGATATGGGTGTTGAGTTATTGAGATTATTTATCGATAGTTGTTTAATATCTAAACGCTTTGACGAGTGCTTAGAACTTTGTCAAATGATATTGAATATGAATAATCATCACACCATATGCGATGGTATTAACTTCTATTCAAAGGGTGAGATAATGATATTTATGGCAGAGTGTTGGCTAAAGAAAGGTTTTGTAAAGAAAGCCCTCGACTTAGCAATGTATGCTGTCAAAATGGAACCGGAATACTATGGACATAGAATACGCTTTGCTGAACTCCTATACGATAGCGGAGATATTCCACAAGCAGAAGAGGTATTCCAATCCTTATATGAACAATGTTGTGAGGAATCAGCCAAAAGTGAATTCACCACAAAGGAAGAAGGAGACAATGCAATCTATTTTCAAAAACACCTTTACTATGTTGTAGCATCTTGGGCTATCAAAATGGCACGTTGTGGCAAGGTTACAGAGGCAATGTCTTTGCTCGCATCAAATCTTCCCAAAGAAACAAACCTATTCGATAACGAATGGTTCATATTAAAATGTGCAAGCATTGAGATATTTAGCTACCAAACCGAATCCGATGAAAGAGTTATAGAATTGATAGAAGAAGTGGTTGTTGGAGATGGAATATCCATAGATGCAATACTTCATAGGATTCCTATATTATACGAAAACAAGAATTTGATACAGAAAATAAAAGAACTAAAACAAAGAATAAATAATGAATTACATTAAGAAGATAAGCATATTTGCATTCTTGCTAATTGGAGTATTGAATTTGTCGGCACAAGAAGCAAGCACAGTTAGTGAAACCATAGAAACAACTCAACAAGAAGAAAAAGGATTCATTGAAAAAGTTACAAACTGGTACATGGATAACATGAACTATGGAACGGTTACACTTTTGATGACAATAGAAAGTAGTTTCATACCATTCCCATCTGAAGTCGTTGTACCACCAGCAGCATACAAAGCAACAAAACCAGATAGTGATATGAATGTTGTTTTGGTTGTAGTGTTTGCAACCTTAGGAGCATTGATTGGAGCGGTTATCAACTACTACCTTGCTTTATTCCTTGGACGTCCAATCGTATATAAATTTGCGGAAAGCAAGTTAGGCCACCTACTATTGTTAGATGCGAAAAAGATAGAGACAGCAGAGAAATACTTTGACAAACATGGTAAAAGCTCTACCTTGATTGGCCGTTTGGTACCTGCGGTTAGGCAACTCATCTCTATACCTGCAGGATTGGCAAAGATGAATCTAGCTACCTTTTTGACCTTTACAGCTTTGGGAGCGGGAATATGGAACATCATATTGGCGGTTTTAGGCTATTTAGCAGCAGGTCAAAGCGACATGATAGACAAATACAGCCACGAACTTTCATACATATTGATTGGATTAGGCATATTGTTCGTTGCTTATTTGATATTCAAAGCCATTAGGAAGAAAAACAAAAAGTAAAACAAAGTGAAAACCTATGCACTCATAGGAAAGCCTCTCTCCCATTCCTTTTCAAGAAAATATTTCAAAGAAAAATTTGAAAAAAATCAAGTTTCCGCAGATTATTTCTTGAAAACGCTTGACTCAATTCAAGAATTAAAAAATTGGATTGAAGAAACACCATCGCTCGAAGGCTTTAATGTTACTATGCCTTACAAAAAGGCCATATTGCCTTATATTGATGATATGGACTTTTCGGCAAAGATGTGTGGCAATGTAAATTGTGTCAAGCTAATTCGAGACAACAACACCACAAAACTAAAAGGTTACAATACCGATTACTACGGATTTCAAACCTCATTAAAGGAAAGTTTTGATATATCCTCATTACACTCTGCTCTTATCTTAGGTAGCGGTGGCGTTTCGCAAACACTTGCCGTTGTATTGAAACAAGAAGGCATTGAATTCAAAATCGTATCACGCACGCCAAAGGATTGTGAGAATGAAATTTCATACCAAGAAGCCTCAAACACACTTGAACAATACCAACTCATAATCAATGCCACTCCATGTGGAATGCACCCTTTGGAATCAAAACTACCACCACTATCACTCAACAAACTAAACTCCTCACATTGCGTATTCGATTTGATATACAACCCAAGCGAGACACTTTTGCTAAAAGCCGCCATTGCAAAAGGCTGCAAAAGCTCAAACGGATATAGAATGCTCATACTACAAGCAGAAAAGTCTTGGGAAATATGGCAAAACAATAAAATCTAACAATGAATGGAAGCTCTATCTACTTGGAGTAAGGTAATAATCGCTTTTATTGTTTTGATACTTATGTACACCAAATACATAGGTACACACCTAAGAACCGTAAATACCTTCTTTCACGAAACCTCACACGCACTTATTGCACTTTTGTTTGGAAACAAAGTTAAGGAAATCAATTTCAACACAGACCAAAGTGGTAGTTGTTTGAGTATAAGCAAGAGTAAATTTGCAACCTTTATGACCTCTATCTCAGGATACATAGGTTGCAGTCTTATACCTTTGGCATTGGTTTACGCAATCGAACACAGAGGAGTTGAAATCACATTTTTAATCATAGCAATACTTGCACTAATCACCATATTACTCTATATACGTAAAACCTATTCACTTGTTTGGACTATGGGATTTGTTGCAGTGAACATTATTTGCTATATGATACCTATGACACTTTTGATAAAAACATACATACTTTACAGCATTATGATACTTCTATTGCTTAGCAACACCAGAAGTTGTTTCCATTTGCTATACATAGCATTTGTCAATCCAAAACAAAGCGGTGATTGTGCCTTGCTAAAAAAAATAACACATATCCCCTCATTACTTTGGGCATTACTTTTCAATGCAATAAACATATTCGTGATTTACAAAATATTCTTTGAAATCTTATTCTAAAAACTTAGGTATTTCATTTTGTGAAGCTTTTAGATATAGAACTTGTGTCGGATTTGATTTTTTTCTTTGAAAGGAATAATTTTCCGATATAAATTCATACCTTTGCAAATCGAAGAAAAAACATCATACAATGCAAATAGAAGTTGTAAAATCTAAGATACACAGAGCTGTAGTTACACAAGCAGACTTAAATTACATAGGTTCCATCACTATAGATGAAGACTTGATGGATGCAGCTAACATAATAGAAAACGAAAGAGTACACATATATAATATAAACAACGGAGAGAGATTCGAAACCTACGTAATCAAAGGTGAAAGAGGCTCTGGAACGCTTTGTCTTAACGGAGCTGCGGCACGATTGGTGCAAAAAGGAGATTTAGTAATCATTGTTTCATACGCTTCAATGGACTTTGAAGAAGCAAAAAGTTGGAAACCAACGGTTATTTTCCCTCAAGAGAACAAACTAATCTAAGACTTCGTTGAAACACAAACTAAAAAACATACTCCAAACCCTTTTCTTCATTTCAATAGGACTTGCCTTTATATGGTGGTTTTGGGAAAAATTAGGAAGTGAAGAAAGAATACAAATTTGGCAATCCTTAAAACAGACAAATTATTTTTGGTTTGCACTTGCAGCAATCATTAGTTTGACATCGAATTACGTCAGAGCGTTGAGATGGAATTTGATGGGAGAAACCATAGGCTGTAAAGTGTCAAACCTAAATAGCTTTTTGGCGGTTATGAGTGGCTATTTAACAAACTTAGCCGTTCCTCGCCTTGGAGAAGTTGTGCGTTGCACAATGTTAAAGAAAAGCAACAACGTACCGATTGAAAAATCCCTCGGAACAATTATTACAGAGCGAGCAGTAGATATGCTTTTATTCCTATTGCTTCTTATTTCCACATTTCTAATACAAAGAGAGCTATTTGTCGATTACATAGAAAGAAATTTCAATCTTGATTTTGAGAGACTTATTCAACTTGGTATCATAGGCATATCGGCATTGATTGTAGCCTTTGTGCTTTTCCTTATTTTCAAAAACAAATTAAAACACAACCCAATCTACAAAAAAATAGCCGAATTGGCCAAAGGACTTTGGGAAGGCATAAAGAGTGTATTTGAATTAAAGAATCCGTTTTTGTTCATCTTATATTCAATAATCATTTGGGCATTATGGATATGTGGAACCTTTATATGCTTTCAATGTCTTAAAGAAACACAAGCACTGAACTTCATACACGCAATGGTAACCACAGTATTGGGAGCCTTTGGTCCAATGATAACTCCGGGTGGTATTGGTTTACAACCTGCAATCTTTGCCGAAGTGATGCAAAACTACGATATAAGCCGTGCGGTTGGTTATGTGGTGGGTTGGCTTAATTGGTTAAGTTCACAAATCGGCACAATAGCAGTAGGTTTAATTGCATTTATCTACTTCTCAACAAATAAGAAAAAACAATAATTATGACACAATTAGAGGCAATAGAGAATAAAATCTTGGCAAACGAGGATTTAGAACAACGCATAGCTCAGTGGCAAAAAGAGAATTTGAAAGTTGTGTTCACCAATGGTTGTTTCGATTTATTGCATTTAGGGCATGTGGACTATCTTGCAAAAGCAAAGGACTTGGGAGATAGATTGATTATAGGTGTAAATACAGATTCATCGGTCAGACGTTTGAAAGGAATTTATCGTCCTTTGCAAGATGAAAAGTCAAGACTACACATATTAGCCTCTTTGCAAGTTGTAGATGCGGTTATCCTATTTGACGAAGACACACCTTATGAATTGATAAAACGCATTCAGCCAGATGTATTGGTAAAAGGTGCAGACTACAAACCAGAATCAATAGTTGGTTACGACATTGTTAAAGCCAAAGGTGGAGAGGTTAAAACTATAGAATTCATAGAGGGGTATTCTACAACAGCTATTGAACAAAGAATCATCAAATCAAGAGAATAGAAAACATAAAACGAAACAACAAACAAATAATATATAATATGAAAAGAATTGCTGTAATATTGGCGGGCTGCGGAAATAGAGATGGTAGCGAAACTCATGAGACTTTGTCTGTTCTTTTGGCAATTGACAAAAGAGGTATGCAATATCAATGCTTTGCACCTTCGGGAGAATTCACTGTTTTCAACCATATCGAAAGCAAGGCTACGGAAGAAAAGCGTAATCTTATGATTGAAGCCTCAAGACTTTGTAGAGGTGATATCAAACCTTTGAGCGAATATGACGAAAGTCAATTTGACGCCTTGATGTTGCCGGGTGGAATGGGTGCTGCACAAAATTGGAGCGACTATGCTTTCAAAGGTAGTGCTATGAGCGTAAACGAAGAAGTTGCCTCAGCCGTTAGAAAAACCAATGCAGCAAACAAACCAATCGGAGCTTTGTGTATAGCACCTATGATTTTGGCAAAAGTTCTTGGAGCAAAGAATCCAACAATTACACTTGGCTCAAAATGTCAAGCAGCCGAAGATGCAATAGCATTAGGTTGCAATCACCAAGAATGCACAGCCGAACAAGTGGCAGTGGATAAGGAAAACAAATTGCTAACAACCCCTGCTTACATGGTAGCAACTCACATTGCTCAAATATTTGAGGGTTCAGACAATTTGGTCCAAGCTCTTACAGAGATGTTATAAACTCTTAACGAGATTTTATAAAGAAATAAAGGTGAGGACGTTAATTTACTCCTCACCTTTTCTTTTTTCGCATATTTCAATACCAAGCTCCCAATCTTTACTAAGCTTTATTCATTTTCTTAGCAAGGCGTTTACGCAATGGCTTATCGTAAAACCTTAAAAGCAAATAGGCTAAAAGAATGCTTATTGCTACAACTAAAATAACATAAGGCAATGTTGTTTT
>RHMF01001657.1_pt1 | contig 10231 bp, 7 predicted proteins | sample 5365151 | NCBI WGS metagenome assembly RHMF01 (sample SAMN10266501, study PRJNA497801) | feces metagenome | isolation source: feces | host: Bos taurus | place: China: Prairie of Fairy Mountain | collected 2017-08-14 | reverse complement strand
ACCAGCTCATGGAGATTGAAAAACAGCTCTCGCTGGCCAGCATCGAGTTTGGCGAGAATGCCCTGGCCGAAACTAATGCTTTCGAGCTCGTCATCACTGATGAGAAAGACCTCGCAGGTCTGCCCCAAAGCTCCATCAACGCTGCTCGCGAAGCCGCTCAGGCAGCCGGCAAGGAGGGATGGCTCTTCACCCTGCACAAACCCAGCTGGATTCCCTTCCTGCAGTATGCCGACAACCGTGAATTGCGCAAGCAGATGTACCTCGGCTACATCAACCGTGGCGACAACAACAACGAGAATGACAACAAAGCTGTCATCGCCCGCATCCTCAAGCTGCGTCAGCAGAAGGCTCAGCTCTTTGGCTACGAAACTTTTGCTCAGTATCAGCTCGAGGATAAGATGGCCAAGACTCCCGAGGCTGCCTATAACCTCCTTATGACTATCTGGAATGCCGCACTGCCCAAGGCTAAGGCCGAGGCTGCCGAGCTGCAGAAGATGATGGATGCCGAGGGTAAGGGCGAGAAGCTTGAGGCTTGGGACTGGTGGTACTATACCGAGAAGCTGCGCGAAGCTAAGTATGCGCTCAGCGAGAGCGAGCTGCGTCCCTACTTCTCACTCGACAACGTGCGCAAGGGTGCCTTTATGGTATCGGAGAAGCTCTTCGGCATGAAGTTCCGTCCTATTGAGGGATTGGATGTGTACCATCCCGAAGTGGAGACCTTCGAGGTACTCGATGCTGACGGCTCACACCTCGCACTCTTCTATACCGACTACTTCCCCCGCGCTACCAAGCGTGCCGGAGCTTGGATGAACAATATCGTGGATGCATCGAACATCGACGGTGAGAACCAGCGCCCGATGATTGTCAACGTGGGCAACTTCACCCGTCCTACAGGCGACACTCCCTCACTCTTGACCATCGATGAGACTCGCACTCTCTTCCACGAGCTGGGTCATGCTCTCCATGGATTCCTCACACAGACCAAGTACCCCTCGGTGAGTGGTACCAGCGTAGCCCGCGACTTCGTGGAGCTTCCCTCACAAATCATGGAGCACTGGGCTATCGAGCCTGAGGTGATGAAGATGTATGCTCTCCACTATGAGACGGGCGAGCCCATCACCGATGAACTCATTGCCAAGATGCAGGCCACCTCATCATTCAACTCTGGCTTCGAGACCGTGGAACTCGTAGGTGCTGCCCTGCTCGATATGGAGTATCACATGCTTACCGACTATACAGACTTTGAGGCAAATGCTTTTGAGAAGTCTGTAGCTGACAAGATTGGCCTCATTCCGCAGATTGCCTTCCGCTACCGTGGTCCCTACTTCAACCACGTGTTTAGCGGTGGCTATGCCGTAGGTTACTACAGCTACCTGTGGGCCGAGGTACTTGATGCCGATGGCTTCGAAGCCTTCAAGGAAAAGGGTATCTTCGATGAGGCTACTGGTCGCAGCTTCCGCAAGAACATCCTCGAGATGGGTGGTAGCGAAGAGCCTATGACACTCTACAAGCGCTTCCGTGGTGCCGAGCCCAACCCCGAGGCCCTGCTCCGTAATCGTGGACTGATTGACTGATTAGTATATCATTATAACAAAACGCGCGAGGTGATTGCCTCGCGCGTTTTGTTAATTGCGTACCCATACAAAGTACAATATATAACAAGATTTCTCGTTTATAGTGTGTATGGTAAGATCTATGATACATAAGGTGGGAGTTATATGTGCGGCTATCGTTTTTGTGTTGGGGATGGCTGCGTGCCGTGATGAACGTGGGTATAGTACTGATCCCTCGCTTCGCCTTACGTTCTCTGCTGATACCATATCGTTTGACACGCTCTTTACTGAGGTTAGCTCAGCTACCTATTCATTCCTAATATATAATAGGAACAGCCACGACTTGCTGATCACGGATGCCTGTTTGGCAGGAGGAGGGAGCTCGCCCTATAGGATAAACCTTGATGGTATGGCTGGTACCTCGTTTAGTAATATCACGGTGCGTGGAGGAGACAGTTTGTTCGTTTTTGTAGAGGTCACCGTTGACCCGCGTGGCTACGACAGTCCCTTTCAAGTGCGCGATTCTCTGCAGTTTGCCCTTGAGAGCGGTATTACTCAACAAGTTCAGCTAAGTGCTTATGGCCAGGATGCTACGGTGATGCGTGGTCTTGTGGTTAGTCGTGATACACGCCTTACTGCCCGTCGTCCATACCTCGTATATGATAGTCTGAGGGTCGATGAAGGGTGCACTTTATTCCTTGAGCCAGGTACTCGTCTCTATTTCAATGACAAGGTGGAGATGCAGGTGTATGGCCGTGTGGAGGCAATAGGTACGGTTGATTTGCCCGTCGTTTTTCGTGGGGCACGTACCGACTTTATGTTCTCATACTTACCTTACGACCGTCTTTCTGCTCAGTGGGGCGGTATTACGCTGCATGAGTCAAGTCTTGATAATGTCTTTGTGCATTGTGATATCCATAGTGGCACTTATGGCCTTCGTGTTCGTGGCAATGATATGAGTCGCTATAAATTGGTGATGCAGAATAGCCAGATACATAATGTGGATGAAGATGCACTGCAGCTTACACTTGGCACTGCATCATTTACCAACAGCCTGTTTACGAATGCAGGAGGACACTGCGTCAATATCCTTGGTGGACAAGCCACTTTTCTGCATTGCACAATGGCCAACTTTTTTCCTTGGAGCAGCGAACGTGGTGCGGCCGTATATATATCCAATTATCAGCCCGATGAGCAGGCTATCTATCCTCTCTTTGGTGTCAACTTTATTAACAGTATCATCACGGGCTCGAAGGATGATGAACTGCAAGGACTTGTGTTGGAGGAGACTGATTCGATAGACTATTCCGAGTACGCCCAATACTCCTTTTCCCATTCGCTCATCAATTCTAAGGCTGAGGCTCGCGAGCCTGATTCACTGCACTTTGTCCATATCGTGTGGGAGCATAAGGATAGCGTTGCTTATGCCCGTACCAACTTTCGCACTATTGATCATGAGAATTTTGTTTACGATTTCCATCTTGACTCGCTTTCCGTGGCTCGTGGCATAGCTTCTGCTGAATATCTTGATATAGCTCCCTATGATAAAGATGAACAGCCACGCTCTGCATCAGAGTCAATATTTATAGATGCGGGTTGTTATCAATATGTTGCTCCTTAGTGTTTCTGGATGTTTGTTTCCTTAAATAAAATAGGCGCTTGAATTCAAGCGCCTATTTCACAAACTTCAGACTAGTCCTTATTGGGCTGAGATAAGCCATGCCAAGTAGCCTCCATATATAAGTAGGAATGTGATAGCATCGGCTCGGTCGAGCTGATTCTTCTTGAACGTGATGGCTGCTGCCATAAGTGCGAGGGCTGAGAATATCATCATTCCCCAATCGATGAAGGTGATGTCGCCCATTGTGAGAGGCTGTATCGTAGAACTTACGCCAAGGATGAGCAAGAGGTTGAAGAGGTTGGAACCTACGATATTACCCAAGGCCATCTGCCCCTTGTTCTTGGTGACTGCTATTACTGACGATACCAATTCAGGCAGTGACGTTCCACCGGCAACGATGGTGAGCCCGATGATAGCTTCTGATACACCTAAGTCTTGCGCTATGGCTGAGGCTGAATCAACAAACATATCGCTGCCGAGGACGAGACCGCCCAAACCGAAAACGATAGCCAATATACATACGAACATTGACTTGTATCGTCCTGTCTCTACCGATGCAGTTTGGTCACCGTCGGGTATTTGTTCGCCATTTTGTTTGGCTGTTTGCTGCTTCTTTTCGCTTTTTATGGTACTCCAAAGGAAGATGGTAAAGATTACAAGCAATATTAAACCGTCAATACGTCCTAAACCGTACTTGCTGCGCCATAGAACACCCATGGCACACATTGCTACAACAATGACTGATACGCCTACGTTGAGTGGAATGTCGCGCCGGATGTTTTCTCTCGTGTATTTGATTGGCATCATCAATGCGGTGACGCCCAATATGAGAAATACATTGAAGATGTTGCTTCCCACCACGTTGCCAATGGCGATGTCCTCATGGCCACCGATGGCCGATATGGTGCTCACTACTAATTCGGGGGTACTGGTTCCCATACCTACAATAGTGGCTCCAATAAGATACTCTGATAGGTGATAGCGGCGTGCTATGGCGGCCGAACCATCGACCAGCCAGTTGGCTCCTATTACAAGCATAGCAAGGCTTACTACCAATAATACATAATTCATAGTCCTTTTTCTTATAACTGATTAAAATGGTTAATATTTATATGAAGTGTAATTCTATTGTGCTGTTTAGCTCATTTTAACCCAATTGGTTTTAGCTTCATATCCATGGGGCTCATATTTGAGTAGTCGGGCGGCTGTGAATGCTTTGTCTCTGGATTCAAGCAGTTCGACAATCAGTCCGCCTGCACTATCATTCTTGAGCGCTTTGATTCGGGCAGTGTTACCTTCCTTGAGGCATTGGAGGATGTCGTTGTTGAGCGTATTGTTGAAGTAATAACTCTGCTTGTCTACAATGCAGCCTGTAGGCTGGTAGATGAGTTTTTTGTTGCCAATAAACATCTTTACGGCAGCCATTATGGCGCATACCAACACTAAGGCTATCTGTATCATCCCTAAGGTGGTCTCTTTGTCTTTCTGTTGGCTGTAGATGACAAATAGGACAACGGCAATCAGGGCCCAAAGCAATGATTGAGGATTGATAGTAGACTTGGATTCTATTATGGATGAAGGGTAAGCTGTTGATACATTGCTATCCATCTCGTTTTGTAAGTTTTCCATACTTTTACTTTTTTTTGTTGTTGAAAATTTGTTAGACGTAAGCATAAAGGTTGTATAATACCTATATGCAATTAGTGTATGTAGGAATACATACTTGTCTCATAACCGATTCCGGTATGAGGAATGATAAAGTAATGGAAATCTTGCTAACACCGCATTTGACAACGGTGATAAATGAAATAGCCTGTGTGAAAGCGTTTTGAGGAAATCGTTTGCACCACAGCTCTACTTTGATACAATATGCTATTGCTTTGTTCGCCCTGTGCCATGCTTTGGGAACGAACTATGCGTTGTAGGGCATCAATAATAGATACAGTGCGCCTTGCTCCCTGTAGCATTGTCGTCGCTGTCGGAGTGGCAAGACGATTGCTTGCTCGCTTGGCTTCAAGGATATTGTCGGTCGGGCTCTCTAATACTGATGCATAGCCGCTGTATTGAGCCTCTTGACCAATTGCTTGTATAGCGCATAATTGGGTATCGGAATCAAGGGTGGTGTTAACTCTGCCCTCAATTCTCATATTTAACAGGCATAACAGTAGCGTTACCCATATATATATACCCGATTTTACTATACTTCTGAGCATTCTTTACGTATTTATTCTGCAAATGTAGTGCAAAAAAACGAATCGCTTATATCTTCAAGGAAAAATAATGGAAATTAATGATTCTTTCAACTGCAGAATGCGGTAACTAACAATAAAAGTTAAAGTTCCTCGTCAGTGTGGAATTTAGTTATTAAATAATTGAATATTTGTATAAAAAGAAGTATTTTTGCAACTGTATATAAATTTTGGCTATTTTCCGCTAATGTTTGGAAGTCGTAAAAAGATTGTGCTGTCGTGCTTAACGGCTATTATAGGTTTTGCTTTTATTTCCTGTTCCTCAAGGAATGGAGAAGAACTTACCTGTTATGCCGTGGAACGAGGTGCTTTTGTCGACGTTTTACGTGTTGAAGGGTTCACTGAATCACTAGGATCAGTTACGCTCACTTGTCCACCCGATGTTGACGGTAGCATCGAATATCTCATTGAAAGCGGTACGATGGTAAAAAAGGGGGATACGCTCTGCATCATCGAGGACCTAAGTATCGAGGAAAGGTACGACAACCTTCTTATTGACCTTGAAAACAGCTATGCAGACCTTGAAGCTACAAAAGCCAATGCGCAGTTGGAGTTGGCTATGCTCGAAGCACAGGTAAGGACCAATGAGGCCGAAACACAGATTGCAGGACTCGACTCGGTACAACTCCTTTACTTGAGCCCAACGGAACGACGTATCAAGGAACTACAGATGGAGCAGTCGGCTATACGGCGTGAACGACTCTACAAACAGGTTGATAAACAAAAGATCATACAGCAAGCCGACATAAAGAAGGCTGAGAGTAAGATTTCAAGGATCGAGCGACGAGTTGAGAGTCAACGCGAGCTATTGCAGTCGCTCATACTTCTTGCCCCGAGAGATGGACTTGCAATCCGTGCGCGTAGGAATCCATGGACTACCCAAACGTGGCTCGTGGGGGATAATGTATGGAATGGACGTGCTGTTGTAACAATGCCTACGATAGATAGCATGAAAGTGCTCATCTATGCGCAGGAAACGGAATACAAACGTATTGAGGTGGGCGACTCGGTGGAATACTCCTTTGATGCTATGCCCAACAATCGTGCCTGGGGCCGCATCACTAAACTGTCTCCTATGGGACTAAAGCGTACAGAAGGTTCAGAGGTGAAGACTTTCGAAGTAGAGGCTTCTGTTGACTCGGTACTGCAACCTCTTGATCCTGGATTAAGTGCCAATTGCCGTATCTTCTTGCAACATGTGCCCGACACCTTGGTCGTGCCTACCGTTTGTATATACAAACGCGATTCGGTAGATGTGGTGTATGTACGCAAGGGAAAGAAATATGAGGAGCGCGTAGTGCGACTCTCTATCACTACACCTCGAAGTTCGGTCATTGCTGAGGGTGTGAATGAGGGAGAACAAATAACATTGATAAAACCAGACGATAAGCATATCTTATGATGAACTACAAGATCAAGGCTTTTGCCGTTATGCTCTGCTGCATAGGAGCGCTTGCCGTATCGTGCGGCAAGAAAACTGATGCGCAAATACCCGAAGCCAAAGTGACTAAAGGAATCTTCTATATAGATATATACGAGGAAGGTGAGATTGAGGCAGTCAACTCTATCAATATATCTTCACCCAATATACCTTGGCGATTCGGGAACCTGAAGATTTCCAACATCGTTACCGACGGCGATGAGGTGCAAGCTGGCGATACCGTCATCACCTTTGACCCAGCCGAGGTGCGTAAGTCAATCCTCGACTATGAGGACCGCCTTGTTGTGAGCAATGCGGAGCTGGAGAAGATGCTTGCGCAGCACGAACTACAGATGGAGGAGCTCACTGCTGATTATGAGGTTACCCGTATCAGTCACGAGATATCACGTATGCAACTTGAGTCGGCTTCGCACGAGAGTGAAATCAAGAAGCGCGAAATCCAGCTCAACTTAGAGAAAGCGGACATCTCGCTTGCCCGTGCCAAGGATCAGATTGAGAATCGTCGACGCATACAAGCAGAAGAGCTAAAGAAAAAGCGCCTCTCCATACGTGAGGATGAGGAGCGCCTTGAGGAGGCTCACCGTACACTTGACAAGTTGTTTGTCATTGCTCCGTCGCCCGGTATAGCTATTGTAACTCGTAATTACAGCACCAATGCCAAATATCAGGCAGGCGATCAATGTTGGTCACAGCAGCAGCTTATACAGTTGCCCGACCTTTCGAAGTTGAAGGCCAAGGTCAATATCAACGAGGTGGATATCTCACAGGTAACCAAAGGACTGAAGGTGCAGATTCGTCCTGATGCCTTTTCTGATAGTATATTCACAGGCACAGTGACTACAGTAGCCAACTTGGCACAAAACAAGGATAATAAATCAAAAATAAAAGTTTTCCCCGTAGAAATTGTCATCGATCAGTTCAACAAGAATTTGCTTCCTGGTCTTACGGTGAGTTGTCGTATTATTGTAGACGAAATCCCCAATGTGTGTTATGTTCCTTTGGAGGCTTTACATATTGAAGGCGATAGGAGCTATGTATATAAGAAAACTGTAGGTGGTGGATACGACAAGGTGCATGTGAAGACTGGACCTGCCAATTCGGATTATGTGATTATCGAATCCGGACTTCATGAAGGTGAGGCCGTTGCCCTTGTAGATCCGACATTAGTGGCACAGAAAGATAAAGAGGAGAAGAAATGATGAAAGGCTTATCGAAATACCTGCTGCTGCTCCCCCTGCTCGTGGCGTGTAAGGGTGGTGTGTTTGGCGGCGATGAGGCTGCTGAACTTAAGAGTACGGCTATAGTGGAGACTGGTGAACTATCGGCAGTGCGTACGAAAGCTTTCGTGATGCCACGATTCGGACGATGGAGCTCCATGCGTGTTATTGGGTTGGCAGAACACGGCAAGGTGATACAACCGGGTGACTCGGTTATCCAGCTCGACCCTGCTGATGTGACCAAGTATATCGTCGATCGTGAGACGGCATTGGAATCGCAGCTCGCCTCGCTCGAGACCATGTTAGTGAATCAGGAGAACCGCGACAGCGAAGCGGAATCAACCATCAAATCAGAACTGGCTACCTATGAGCTTCGAAAACTGACACTCGAAGCTGCTCAGTTTGAGTCTGAACGTACCAAAAAGATTAAAGAGCTGGAATTTGAACAGGCTACCATTGCCCTCAATCTCGCCAAGCGCAAGTTGGAACTTAATGAAATTATCAATGCCAACGACCTGAAGATTCAGCAAATACGTGTCAATCAGATACAGAAAGATATACAGAATGCTTACGACATCATTCCCCAACTGACTATCCGCTCGGAGATACCGGGAATCTTCCAGATTCACCGCAACTGGCGTTCTGGTCAGTTGCTTCAGGTGGGCGATGAGGTGTGGCGTGGAAACTCGATGGCCTACGTGCCCGACCTTACGTGGATGAAGGTGGAGACTTGTATCAATGAGAACGACTTCTTGCGTATCAAAGTAGGCACTAAGGTACTGGTGCGATTGGATGCACTGCCCGATGTCTCATTTGAGGGTGAGGTATCGCGTATTGGCCGTTTCTGTCATGTGCGTGATGCTAATAAGCCGCGCCAAAAGGTCTTCGATGTAGAGGTACGCCTTTTAGTATCGGATGAGCGCCTGAAACCCGGTATGACCGTAAGTTGCGAATATTTGGAGGAGGTAGGATAATATCAGAGTCCTAAAAGACAACTTAGAAGTTCTTGATTATCTAGGAAATCCTAGAATACATAGGACAACAGCAAGAAAAACAATATGGAATACAGCGAAAATATAAAAGTTGCGTGGCAAGGACTGACGGACCATAAGTTCCGTTCATTCTTGACGATGCTCGGTATCATCTTTGGTGTGGCATCGGTGATAGCGATGCTTTCGATTGGTGAGGGCGCCAAGCGTGAAGCCATTGCCAAGTATCAGGATTTGGGTGTGAACAATATCATCGTTCGTGAGAAGGACATGACCGATGAGGAGCTGGAGGAGGTGCGCACGAAGTTCTCTCCCGGACTCTCTCTGCACGATGCCGAGGTTATCCGTGAAATTGTACCGGGCGTGAGCCGTATTGCTGCTCAGGCTGAAATCAATGCCGATGTCAAGTATACCAACCGCTCGGTGAAGTCCTCGGTGATTGGTGTTACCCCGGAATTCTACGACATCCTGAACTATAAGATTAGTGAGGGAGAGTTTATCGGTGATGTACACTACGATGGCAAGCAGAAGGTGTGCGTGCTTGGAGCTGGCATTGCCTTTACCCTTTTCCAGAAGGAGGAGCCCATCGGAAAAATGGTCAAGATAGAGGATCAATGGTTAGAGGTTATTGGCGTGTTGGAGTCAAAAGCGCTCTTTACCGAGACGGTAGGTGAGTTGGCAGCCCGTGACCTCAACACCGACGTATATGTACCGCTCTCCATGTTTCTCGACCGCTTCTCGCGTGGCAATGCGCTTGATAGTGAGATACAGCAGCTCACCATTCAGGTGGAGAACTCAGAGCATCTGATGGAGACCTCTACACTGGTCAATGAGATTGTTAAGCGTCATCATTTCAACAATGAAGACTACGGCATCGTGATACCCCTCGAACTGCTCAAGCAGGAGGAGAAGGAGCGTCAGATATATAACTTTCTGCTCGGTGCCATTGCTGCCATTTCACTCCTTGTAGGTGGTATCGGTATTATGAACATTATGTTGGCTACGGTGATGGAACGTACCCGTGAGATTGGTATCCGACGTGCCATCGGAGCTCGCAAGCGCGATATCATGACTCAGTTTGTTACCGAGGCTGTGGTGATCAGTATTGCCGGTGGTATCATCGGTGTGGTAGCTGGTGTGTCGCTCTCGCTCCTGGTATCG
>RHMF01003888.1_pt1 | contig 10233 bp, 11 predicted proteins | sample 5365151 | NCBI WGS metagenome assembly RHMF01 (sample SAMN10266501, study PRJNA497801) | feces metagenome | isolation source: feces | host: Bos taurus | place: China: Prairie of Fairy Mountain | collected 2017-08-14 | reverse complement strand
AAGTAACCTTACGGTAAACCCCGTTAAAAGTTAACATAAGAATGCCATACCTTGGATAGAGGTTGTAAGGTTGGTTTGTTATTAAAAATGTTTTGATTTATTTTCGATTATTCTGCCTACATTAAAGTTTCATCCCATTCTTCCGGAAGAAGTCGGTGTAGGTCTTCAGTTTTTGTTTTACCAATGTATTTTAGAGTATAAGTTAGCCATTTTTCTGCATTTTTACCTAACACTCTACATGCTCCCAATAGGGAATACATAACTGCTGCACGATTGCATGCTTCATCTGTTTTGCAGAAAAGATAGGCTTTCTTTCCCATCACCATGTTGCGTATCTCGCGTTCGGTGTCGTTATTATCGATAGGCATATCGGCTATATATATGTAATTGGTCAATTCATCATAGTGACGCAACAGATAATTCATAGCTTTATATGATAGCGTATCTTCCGGTGTTTCCAATATATGTTGCATACACCATTTTTTTAACGCTTCCCAATTAGGTAACGCCAACTCTTGACGCTGCTTTATTTTAGCGTCACCTTCTAAACCTTGGTGCTTTATCATTGACTCTACTGTATAGATATTCTGCAACAGTGCTATTGCCGGCAATGCTATATTGTTATTTTCATTCAATGCACGTTCAAAACCTCTGCGAGCATGTGCTACACAACGGCAGAGTGTACGCCCTGTTTTTCCCACCCAGTCGTACCCCGAGTAGGCATCACACATCAGTGCCTGTCCTGTCCATTCAGAAATATTTGCTTCGATCACTTTTTTCCCTCGTCCGTTTCCTGTTCCGGGGGTTGAAAGGTATATCGGTATTCCCGTATCTATTGACCTATATTGTATGATGTATTGCTTTACCGTTCGATGTTTTTCGTTGTCTACCACCGGCATCGGGGAACCATCGGCTGCCAATAATCTACTTTGCATCACTCTCCGGTATTGCAATTTGTATAGTGGTTCTAACATTTCGCATACTGTCTGATGCCAACCATCGACGGTGGAATCGCTAATGGCAAATCCTTCAGCTTTCATTTTCTTTATCTGACGGTGGAATGGTATATGATATTGATATTTCCCACATTCTAGCATAGCCAACAGTTCCGGAGAAGCATAACTTTTCCATATAGGTCCTTCATAACAAGGTGCCTGAATGGGATGATCTGTTACGTCATCTTTGCGTACAACGATAGGACGACGATATGGCTGTACTACATATCGAACACTTACCGGTAAAATAAATTCTTGCACATCGCCATCTGAAAGCAAACGATATTCGCTTTCGTGTCCTAAATATCCTTCAGGCCAAATAACTTTTTCCGGCAAACGTGGAATACTATCCGGAATAACTTTGCGTCCATGACCTTTGTTTGCTTTTCCATCAAGAATATCTGCCAGTCTGCGACGTTCACGATAGTCTTTCACTTTCGCATAACATTCTTTGTATTCTGTTTTCTCTGTTTCGCTAAGTTTAATGCTTTTTATTACAGATTCGAATATGGTTTCATGTTCGCTTTCATTTATAAGCACTCTTTCACTTTTACGTGTAAAGTTCATTCGTACCAATTCTGCTATATGATGGGCTTGACGTAATCCTTTCTTTTCTGCTTTAGCAAGGGCTTCTTCTATTTCTTTATTCAATATAGTTTCAGCCTTTGGTATTATAGTTTTGAAGTCGGATATACAACGATGACACTCCTTCTCATCACCTTTAAGCATTGCCAAGAAAGCATTTTGTATACTGTTTACATATTCTCCAAGTTGAGAAAATCCGGAGCTAAGAAATTTTTCTTTGGCTTTGAATGCCTCTTGTTCCATACGAATACGAAACTCTTGCAATATTATCTCTGACTTCTGTTGAAATTCTTGAAATTCTTTTGAATATTGTTCTTTGACTTCTTCCTTGACCTGTTCCTTGACTTCTTCCTTGACCTGTTCTTTGATTTGATCTTTGACTTGCTTTTCAACTTCCGCCCTAAGTGTATCTTTTTTTGTTTCAAATTCACTTTCCATCGAAGCTATATGTGCTTTGGCTTCCGAGAGCTGTTGTCGTAACAACTCTATTTCTTTCTCTTTTTCATCACTACACTCTTGGATAATCAAATCCCTATTGGCTTTCTCTAACGCGTAGGCATTTTCCATGGAAGCCATGCATTCCACCATGCCTTGCAACTGTTCAGACATGATAGCTTTTTCTCTTTCGAGTACATGTATTTTTTCTATATATTTCTTTTCTTCCATGGTTGTTTTTTTGTCATCAAATTACGTTGCAAAAGTACGAAAAATCAGTGAATTGACCAAATATTCAAACACCTTTTTTGTGTTATTTTTACACCTGTTTTCACAGCTAAAGTATATCAAAACAGTACCTTTTTCAATCTCTTTTACCTTATTTTACACCTTTTAAAACACTCTCTACAATCAGTAGTATATGCTCGTTTTTAGAATACTTATACTTGTCTGATATTTGATCATTGTTTTGTGTATACACCTGAATATTTTGATGAGGCAATGTTTTTTAGTGAATATTTATTCTCAATTTCCCATTTTTCACCCAAAATCAAGTTGACAAATTCTCGATATTCGAGTGTACAAGTGCGTTTATCTCTATTGAGTTTAGGTATTTGAAAACGTCCGCTACTCAGCTTTCGAACATATAGGGTTAAACCATTACCTTCGCGATGCAGTATTTTTGCAGTACTTCCGGTTTTACCTATAAAGATGAAAGCCTCATCTTGGGTAAGATATCTTTTGATTTCTTGATTAATGATTCCTTGAAGACCTTGAAACTGCTTTCGCATATCAACAGGTTGCATGCAAAGATAATACTTCAGATTGGCATGAAGTTGACATATTGTAGACATAATTTCAGAATTTTATTCGTATCAATCGTTCTACTATTTCGGCTGTAGTCGTACTAGGTAATACCATAGTTACACCATTGGGATATGTCAACTTAAAATACTCGGTATTTTGCCTACTTTGTCGTCTCGTAATATTTCTCTTTTCTACTTTTTCTTGTCGTATGTTTACCTCGGCAAACAACGGACTGTTTTTCTGTGTATTTTCCATCTTTGCTCTTTGCTATCTCTTTTTATGTTACTTTTGAGATTGCAAAGTTACTAACTCTAAATTTTCTTCACAAGACGGCTTTCACCGTAAGGTTACATACTTAATTTTTGGATTTCCCATAAATATAAGCGTTTAGTTTAACAATTTATTTATTAAAGACTGAGAGTCCTTTTTTTCGTTTAATGGTTTTTGGGGTATAGAGGGGTGTGGAAGGTATAGAGGCTTTCTCTACTTTTCCTACTCTACCTACTCTTCTTCGATTATAACTAGGTCTTTCATTCTTTTGCTTGGAGCAAACACCTCTTTGGTGCGAAGTTTAACGCCGGCTTTGACAAGTTTTTGTTTCATAGCCTTTTTGGGGCGATAAGTTACACCAATACTTTTTACAGATTTTTCAGTAACTTCATTGGCAGTATCGCAACCTTTGGCTTCGATGCTTGGATAAAGTCGCCCCAATTCGCCAAGATCTACGGGATGACCATCTGCCATAAGTGCAGTAGCATAATAAGCTACCTCGTCCAAAACACCTTTCACTTCGGCAGGTGCAAAGGTACTGCCACGGCCAACCCTTTCAGCCAACTCGTCGACATCTATTACACGGCTAAGTTCTACACGTGCTATGTAACGATTCTTTACCTCACTTTTGCTGTATATCTTTATTAATTTACGAATAATATTGATAGCCATTTGTGTGTGTTTGAGATGTTCTTTTTGTAAAATAGAATTTGAATTCCCTTTATTTGAATTTCGATATTGCTTAAGAGAGGTTTTCCTTTACAATATAACTACTTTTGAGAAATGACATTTCTCACGCAAGAAGTGTCATTTCTCACCAAAGAAGTGTCGTTTCTCACAAGAGAAATGACACTTCTCAAAGTTAACTTCCCTCTGAATTAAAACCTAATCTAACGAGAAACAAAAAGTTGTTTAAGGGATATAGAAAGTTTTTTTTGTCAAGACTACGAGTTTTAAAGGGTTGAGAAAGTATAGAGGGGAAAGAGAGTATAGAGTGTTTTTTCTCCACCTTCTTTACTCTTTCCTTTTATGTCTAAGAGCAATAAACTTGTTGACTTATAAATAAAACTCCTTATACCATTCTGCAAAACGTCGCAGACCTTCGCGTAATGGAGTAGATGGCTTGAAACCGAAGTCACGTTCCAATGCCGAGGTGTCGGCAAAGGTGATGGGAACATCGCCTGCTCCTTCGACAAGCTCAGGATGCACTGCATAGGACATCATGTGCTTACGAGAAGGAGTGCTGAGCAGGAACGAGTCGAAGCACTTGTATCCATTCGACGGGCTCAGGATGTATCCATTCGACAGGCTCAGGATGTATCCATTCGACGGGCTCAGGATGTATCCTACTTAGATTTACTTAATTGTTTAAGCAATTCAATATCTCCGATAATTAATGCTTTTTTCTTTGCAATAGACCATCCTTTAATCTGACGTTCGCGTTTAAAAGCCTCTTGGTATGTATCGAATTCTTCTTTATACACTAATTCTATAGGTTTGTGAAGACGAGTAAACTCAGAAGCATATCCGGCATTATGTCGTTTTAAACGCTCTTGGAGATTGTTAGTTGAACCCACATAGAGTTTATTATCTCCACAACGAAGAATATATGTATAAGCCATTGTTTAATTATCTATTCTATAATATTTTGCATACCATTCTGCAAAAGAACGAAGTCCTTCACGTAATGATGTAGATGGCTTAAAGCCAAAATCACGTTCCAAAGCCGAAGTGTCGGCAAAGGTGATTGGCACATCGCCTGCCTGCATAGGTACTAATTCTTTGTGTGCTTCAAAATCGTAATTCTCCGGTAATACCTTTGCTCTAATTAGTTCTTCTTGCAGTATCTGAACGAAATCCAATAGGTTTTCGGGATTACTATTACCTATATTATATACTGCGTATGGCGGTTCCGGCAAGCCGTCTTCGCCGGTCTTACGTTCGGGTGCTTTGTGCATCACACGTTGCACGCCTTCCACAATATCGTCAACGTAAGTGAAATCGCGCTTGCAGTTGCCATAGTTGAATATCTGAATCTTTTCGCCTTTAATCAGTTTATTGGTGAATCCGAAATATGCCATATCGGGGCGACCTGCCGGACCATAAACGGTAAAGAATCGCAAACCTGTACTCGGAATATTATATAGCTTGCTGTACGAGTGTGCCAAAAGTTCGTTGCTCTTTTTGGTTGCCGCATAAAGACTTACAGGGTTGTCTACTTTATCGTCGGTAGAGTAAGGTACTTTTTTGTTGCTGCCATATACCGAACTCGACGAAGCATAAACAAGATGTTGAACTCCCGTTCTACCCTCGCCATAGCTATGACGACATGCCTCCAATATGTTGTAGAACCCTATGATGTTGCTTTCGATATAAGCATCGGGATTGGTGATAGAGTATCGCACACCGGCCTGGGCAGCAAGGTTTACCACTATTTCGAAGTCGTTATTGGCAAACAACTCATCTATCAAAGCCTTGTCGGCCAAATTGCCTTTAACGAAAGTGTATTTATTAGCAAGCTGTTGTTTGGCAATAGCCTCCAATCTTTCAAGGCGATATTCTTTTAGTCGAACATCGTAGTAATCGTTTACGCTGTCTAACCCAACTATTTCCACGCCGCTTTCGGTAGTAAGCAAACGTTCCACAAGGTTAGAACCAATAAATCCGGCCGTACCGGTGATAAGTATTTTCATGATGAGAAAAGGAATCTTTAATTGTTAAGCATCTGAATTTATAAAAGTAGCCAAACAGCTATTTCTTCAGAAATTTGTCATCGGGTGTATTTAGCAATATATTGCGTTTTTCTGTTTGAGATAATCCTTTTGTGCTTAAATTGTATTTTTTTGAACGTTCGTAATATTCTTCAACTGTGCAAATATATCGAGCAGGATTGCCACCTACAACGGTTCCAGGAGCTACCGATTTTGTTACTATTGAGCCTGCAGCCACCAAAGCTCCACGTCCAATTGTTACGCCAGGCATAATTTGAGAATGAGCACCTATGTAAGCCCAATCTTCTATAACTACTTTGCCAAAAACATCAAAATCAGGATACTTTTCTCGAACAGCATTCCCCCCCCCATGAGTGTGTATAGATACACCTCTTGTTACCTGAACATTATTTCCAATGGTTATAAGATATGGCTCAGAAGACCAATTTCGGGTATCAATCAAACAATTTTTGCCTATTGTTACTCCTATATGACGTGCATATTTTTCAGGAGTTAAAAATAATCTGTTATATATAGATTTTAATTTACTAAACATAATTATTTATTATTGAAGTTATTGAAAATATTTTCCCAACGTTTAGCCACACTTTCGCTTGAAAATCGACAAACGTTTTTAATCGCTTCTAATCCTAATTGATATCTATATTCATTATCTGAGATTAATTCATATATTGAATTTGATAATTTATCAATATTACCATCTTCTACTAAAATACCATCAATATTATCCACTATTATTGATGAACTTAATCGTTCAAATGATATACAAGGAAGACCTTGAGTCATAGCTTCTGTTATTACCATAGGAAAGCCTTCGGTTCTTGATGATAAAACAAATCCTTTATGAGTTTTCATAATGTTTGTCATATCATTATTCATACCTAAAAAATGTACCCTATCTTTTACTCCACATTTTAAAGCAATATTTTCGAGATGTATTTTTGATTTTTGGTCGTATTCTCCCACAATATCAAGGTCTGTATCCGGAATTTTATTTGCTATTTTTGCAAAAGCTTCAATTACTATATCAAAACCTTTTATATGCCAAGCAAACACTCGTCCACAAGCCATTATATTTTTTCTTTTTTCAAAACAGTCATTATATTCAGTTGCAGTAATACTTTCAAAAGTGTTTGGATTAGGCATTACAACGGTATTTGTTAATCCTTTTGCTTTAGCATAACCTTGGTCAAATGCGGTCAATACACAAACTTTATCAAAGAATCTATTAAAAAAGAAACGTTCTATTTTTCGTCTAAAACCGATATTTCTATCATATGCATTATGTTCGCTACTTATAGTAGGTATTCTTTTGTGATATCTAATAATCGGGAGCATATTACACCATAAAAATGTAATAATTATATCAGGTTTCACCTCTTTAATTACTTTTTTTGTATGCTTAGATGAATGTATTTCCTGTATGATGTTTCGATGTATACGTTTTAGAATATTTCCACCTTTGTACCAATTGCGTTGAGGTGAGTGTATTACCTTTATATTATCAGATAATTCATAAGCAATTTTATTTATATTCAGCGCTATTGTAATGTCATGTCCACGACTTACCAATTCGTTAGTTAAATTGGCTAGAACACGTTCTGCTCCACCTCCACTTAAAGTATTTGAAAAGAAAAGTAGTTTCATATCATTTTTCGTTTAATTCCGGCAATCATTTCTATAATTTTATTTATTATCGGGAATCTAGCTTTTGATACATCAATTACACATACATTATCGTATACATTAAAAGTATGTAAGGCAAATGAATCTTTAAAAGGTGTTATTTCATTGATATTATCTAAGTAAAACGAGTTATTTTCGAATTTGATTTCTTGAAAGACAACACCTCCGCCATATACCTTTGAACAGTTTTGTGCTACACGAAAGTATTTATTACCGATTACCAAAATATCACCTGCATTTCTAGCTATCTTATCTTCAAAATAATATTCTTGAAATAACTCGAATGTTTTTTCCTCATTTTCTTTATAAATCAAAATATGATTTGAATTTTCGTTAGGTACTTTTGTTGAGAAAAGGAATCTATCATTTTTGTAGTTGAAAATTATTGCATCGGTTAATGGTTCTTCTACAAAACATTTTTCAAGAGTCAATACATCATTTATTGTATCATATTTGTATAAATTATTTGCTCCGGATTGGGAATTTTCGGGATAAATAAAAACATTCTTACCATCGCGTATAATTGCAGGAAACGATAAATGTGTAGGCAATTCGAGAATTATTTTTTCTGATAGTAATTCAAAAGTTTTTTTATCAATAGATATACGAGCAATCCGTCCTTTACCAATAGAATATGTATATTCTTCTACAAGTACTTCTATTGTTTTTTCATTAACGTCTAATATAAAAGGATCTGCATACCATTTATTTTTTGGAAGACCTTTGATGTATTTTACTTCTAGCCGTTTTTCTCCTGTAATTAATTCTTTATCAAAAGAACAAAAACCTAAAATCCAATATCTTCTTCTAAAGTATTTGATTATTTTTTTTATCATATTATATAATTTTCTTTGATTTCAGATAATAATAAAATGGTTTGATATCTTTCCAGTTGAAATGGCTGTAACATTTTCTACCCATAAACTGAAATATCCATTTAAAAAAAGATATATTACCATTTCTTACATGGTTTATATCATTCAATAAATTGATATACTTATGTGGTTTATATTTGAATTCTTCGTTTTGTATAGACATTTGCCATTTGCAGAAAGCATCTGCCAGATTACACCCGCAACTAGTTGATAAATACGATGTACCATCATTGCGAAAATTTATCTCTAAAAAATAATATTTATTATTGCAATATATAAATTCAGCACTGAATAGTCCCGAATAATTTGTACGTCTTAGATACTTTGATGTTAAAGTTCTCAATTCTATTAATTCTGGATTGGTATCCACCTTTACAGAGTAACTAAAAGAACCGGCACTATATGTATTAGGGTAATGTCTGAGTTTTCTATTGGCTATCTCGCAAATTATATCTTTTCCATTATTAAGAGAACATCCTTGAAGCATAATTTCATATTCTTTGTCAATATATTCTTGTACTTGTACAGGATAATTCTCGGATGAAATTGTTGCTAATTTCGTTTTTAATTCATCAATATTATTAATAACCGCTAGTGTATTTTTCCCACCATGTATACTATTGTTTGCTTTTGCAAGAATGGGGTATTGTATGCAATTGGGTATTTCTTTTTCGTTGTTTATTATCCAAGTTTTGGGGACATTAAATCCAATTTCCTCAGCTAATTGGTTCGAAATATTTTTATCTCTATATTTATTTATATCATTATCACATATACCCCCTTCGGTAATAATATACTTATTTAATTCTTGAAAATGAGAATTAACAAAAGAGGCTTCATTATCACCCGAAGTAAATAGTATAATTTTTTCATCATGATATTTTGCTGATATTGTTTTTATAGTTTCAACAATATCAGTATCCCTTTCAATAAAGATACACTCCTTTACATATTTAGATTTGTCAACGAAAGTAATCTTGTCTCTGATAAGCAGAAGTATAACATAATAATTTTCTTCGCCCAAACTTCTTACTAAATTCAATGTATTATAATGATTAGTCCCGTAAACTATAACTTTCATGTGTGTTACTTTTTTCTTATTAGTGAATATTATATCTTTATGTCTTTTTCTCTGGAAATTAGTCGATATAAAAATTTATATATTTATCAGCTATTGAGCTCCAAGATTTATATCCATTATAATATTCATTTTTTATGTACATTGACATCTTATTTAATTTATCCGTATTAGAAAGTATATTGATGATTGCATTTGCTAATTCAACTGAATTGCAAGGAGGAACAAGAATACCATTTTTCCCATTCTCAATCATTTCACCAAGACCTCCAACATTTGAAGCTATCACTGGTTTACACATCGAAAAACTAGTCATTATTACTCCACTTTGCGTAGCTTCTTTATAAGGACATACTACAATGGATGTTTCGTATAATAATTTTGACAATTCCTCCATATCAATAAAATAATTTCTTATTTCAATAAAAGATGAATTAAGATACTTGTCAATGCAAAAATAAAAATCTCCACCACCTGCAATGGTCAATGTAGCATCCGGAATGATTTTATGCACTTCTTCCATTGCTTCACACAAGTATTCGATTCCTTTATATGGAGTAATTCTGCCAAAAAACAAAATATTATTTTTTCTTACTTTCCAATCTTTTTCTATAAAAGCCTGAATGTTATCATAAATTCCTAATTTATTGATTAAAATTTTTGATGGATTTATTTTATATGTTTTACAAAATAAATCCATTTGATTTTTATTCAGAAGAACAAATTTATTAACAAAAATAAATCTCAACTTTCTATAAAACTCATTTTTC
>RHMF01007179.1_pt1 | contig 10234 bp, 9 predicted proteins | sample 5365151 | NCBI WGS metagenome assembly RHMF01 (sample SAMN10266501, study PRJNA497801) | feces metagenome | isolation source: feces | host: Bos taurus | place: China: Prairie of Fairy Mountain | collected 2017-08-14 | reverse complement strand
TAACTCATTTAATATTACCCCTTAAAGTAGAATAAATTTTAATACTCGACTATTTTATACCCCTTTTAGTCAAAATGCAACAAATTTCTTTATGCTTTTTGTAATATTGTAACATTGAATAAAAATAAGCGAGAATAAAACGCACTTTTTTTGCAAAATATAGGCAAAATCTTACAATTTTCGACCTAAAAAAGTGAATATTAATTCACTTTTTGCAGTAATCGGCACTTTTTTATGCACAATTCATTATATGCAAAGCATAGGAATTAGGAACAAGGAATTAGGAATTAGAGCATCGTACAAATAAATGTACCCTATCATTTAAAGTTGATTTAAATACCAACTAAAAATGATAGGGTGTATTAATTCAATCTAATTCCTAATTCCTAATTCCTAATTCCTATTTCCTAATCATTGAAATACGCTTTCGCGTACTCTGCAAGCCCTGGTACTAATGACTTAATCTCTTTACCCGAAGTATTAACCATAAGGTGATAACCTTCTTTGTCGCCCCATTTTGTATCTGCAAGCATTTTTCTAAGGTCAGCTCTACCTTTGTCAATCTCTTTCATTTTCTTCTCAATATCTTTTTCTGTAAGAGATTCTCCGTCCTTTGCTCTGTCAAGACAACGCTTGATTTTTGAGTCCTTATCGGCATAAACAAAGATATTTAAAGGCTTCTCATTATTAAGAAGTACATCAGCACATCTACCAACAATTACACAGTCACCTTTACTTGCTAACTCCCTTATAACCTTTGTCTGCTCTGTAAAAAGCTCAACAGACTGATTAATAAAGAATGTTGACGCAGAAAACCTTACACCGATAGTTGTAGGATAAAATGCTCTTATATCTCTTTCAGAAGCACTTTCAACATAAGCCTTATCAAGCCCTTGTTTTTCTGCTACCATTTCAATAATCTGGGAATCGTAGCAAGGCACACCTAAAGCTTCTGCGAGGCGTTTACCAAGCTCTCTACCACCCGAACCAAATTCACGACTGATTGTAATAATCTTTGACATACTAATACCTCCTTTTAGAATCTAAAAAGATTTATTTTTCTTTTCTATAATTAATATAGCATAATTTTTTAAAAATTACAATATTTTATCAAGCTCATTAAGAAGCTCTGTGTCGCTCTTTTGGGTTTTTGTTATTTCTGAAAACTCGTCACAACCGAAACCTATTAAAAATTGAGCAGACAAATCACTTCTTGTAATATTACCCGAAAAGATTTTAAGCTCTGGTGAATCGCTAAAAACATCAAAAATAAATTTACTGCCGTTTGAAAGCTTTTGCTGAGAATTTGCAACTGCTGATTTCAATTCCTCAATCTGTTTCTTTAAAGCTTTTTCTATACACTCTTTTACAGAGAGAGTCTCGCCCACTAATGATGTCTTAACCTCTGCAATAACACCGTTAAAAGAGCAATTTCCCAACACACTTACTGCATCTTCATTCGATAAAACCATAACATCATTATCTTTTAAAAACTTTACTGTTTCTTTAATTTCTTTATTTCTTACAACACACTTTTCCAAATCCTCATTTATGCTGTTTGTAAGAAGATTTATAAAGCCTAATCTCTCTTCTATTCCTGTATTCTTAAATTTTTCTTTAAAACTTTCGTCAGAAGCACCATTCAAAACTGCTTCCGGTGAACACATTTCTCGCATTTCTTTAAATGCTTTATAAAAATCTGCAAAACTTCCAGCTATCTCTGGCACCTGAATGTACTGAGAAATAAATTCAGCATCAATTTCTATATTCTTCTTTTCAAAAGAATACATGAGTCGTGACAAATCTTCCCAACCTCTTGCAGTAACAAACTGCTTACCGTCTGGTGTGTTTTCAATTATATAAAAATCTGTTGGTTTTGAGTCAAGATATGTAATAATCGATGGATGAACCTTTTCATTTATTGCGTAATCTCTCCACACATCGTAATTGGACTGAATTTCTAATTTTTGAATTCTATCGAGTGTCGCAATGTCATACTCCTTAACAGATTTGTTGTATTCTGGTGGGTTACCTGCAGCAACAATTACCCAGCCATCTGGCACAGGGTGTGAGCCAAAGGTTTTATATTGCAAAAATCTTAACATTGATGGTGCAAGTGTTTCTGAAACACAGTTAATTTCATCTAAAAATAAAATACCGTTTTTATAGCCAGTTTTCTCAATATATGAATAAACGTCTGAAAGAATTTCACTCATTGTGAATTCTGAAACGTCATACTCTACACCGCCGAAGGTCTTTGTTTTAATAAACGGCAAGCCTAAGGCACTCTGACGGGTATGGTGAGTCATTGAATAAGATACAATGCCAATATCCATTTCTTTTGCAATCTGTTCCATAACTGCAGTTTTACCAATACCCGGAGGTCCGTAAAGAAAAATGGGGCGTTGCTTATTTACAGGGATAATAAATTCTCCATTTTCTTCCCTTTCCAAATATGCTGTTATAGTATTTTTAATGTGTTTTGTTGCCTGTTTAATATTCATAATACATCCTCACACTAAAAGTAAATCGTTTAATAAATCCTCTGTTTCACTCAAAGCAGTTTTTGAGGTTTTAAGCGAAACTAGCTCTTGCAAATTACTATAGCCTTTTTTTGCACAAAGGCTATAAAGCGTTGAACAAAACTCAGTAGAAAAAGAAAAATTCTCTAATAAGTATGATAACACATTTTCGTCACCTACTTCAACTGAAAAATAAGCAACATCCCTTTCATACCCTTTAATTAAGTCAAAATATTCCTTTTCCTTTTGTTCACTTAAATTTCTTGGGTATGAAAGCCTGAAAGCCGCCACAAAGGCTTTTTCTGCTTCTTCTGCCTTTTCTATCTGGTTATCATATTTTGAAAAATCAAATTTTCCGTTACTAATTATGTAATCATTATCATCTGTATAAGAGTAATAGTTACTGCTCATAAACACTTTGACTTGCTCTTTTTCAACAGCTAAAACATGATTGGGACAAGTTTTATTTTTGTTGCGATAAGCAAACGGCAGAACGCCCTCAAATCCTAAAGATAGAAAACCTATCGTTTTGGGAATATTAACAGTTATACAATTTTCCATTTCTTCTTTAGAGGTGAATGATGAGCAAAATGCGGTTCCATTGATTTTGTATTCATCGTAAACCTTATTATGAAAAACAGATTTACCGAGATACTCTAAATCGCCATTAAATTTAACTATTTTTAAGTTTTTTGAGTCTTCAAACGCTTTGTGACCAATTTTTTTAAGACTCTCTGGGAAAACCACACTTTCTAAGCTTTGACAACGCTTAAAAGCATAATCTTTTATTTCTTTAAGATTTTTACTGAAAACAATGCTTTTTAAACTTTTACAGCCGTAAAAACAACCCTCTTCAATGACTTCGACTGTGTCGGGAATGATAATCTCCTCTAAACTGCTACAACCCTTAAAAAGATTTTTTGGCAATACCTTTAACGGTGGTAAAATAGCACTCCTGAGGCTACAACAATCCATGAATGCACAATCGCCCAACTCCACACCAACTGGAATTGACACTTCTACAAGGCTTCGGCAGTTCATAAACGCACCATATTCAATTTTTCTGAGCGTGTCACAAAGCTTTATGCTTTCTAAATTTCTGCAACCAGAAAAAGACATCCTTGAAATTGTCTTAACCCTCTTTGTCAATTCCAGTTGCACTATATTTTCATTATAGTTATATTCATTTATTTTAGTTTTCTTTTTCTTAAAAACTAAAACACCATTTTTCATCTTCAAAATATCACCTTATCAAATCTTCATTATCAATAAATAATGGAGTCGCCCACAAAGGCATTTTTGATTTATCAAAACAACTGTCGTTAATTACAAACACTGACTTAAATTTTGGCATTTGCTTCGGGTAAACACCTTCGCCGTCAGTAAAATAAATAAGTCCATCAATTTCATTCGGTTGGGATGAATTTAAAATTTCTTCTACATATTGAAAGCAGGGTCTGAAATCAGTACCGCCAAAGCCTTTTAAAGAAAGATTTTTAATATAATCCTCCAGTTGCTTCTGATTATGAATAATTTTCACATCTTTAATTTCAGAATCACATTGAATAACATGAATTTCTGTACTTTCAGAAAAGAAATCAGTTGACTTTAATATATTATAAGTCTTTTCAATAAATTTCTCAACTACTTTTCCTTTTACTGAGCCAGAGGTATCAATAGCAATAAAAAGCTTTTTAGCCTTTCTGTCCTCTATGTATTCAAGTGGTTCAATAATTGGCATATTCTCATACATTTTAAGACCATAGGTGTAAAAAATGTAATCAAACTCATCATCATTGACTGCCATATTTTCATTAAACATAATAAAGTTTTTTAAAAATTTACTATAATCGTATTTATCGTTTGCAATACCTCTTAAAACCTGAGTTTCTACACCTGACATAAACCCTTGTTTTTTAAGAGCCTCTATATCACTTGCAACTGTCGGTGTGATTTTTCGCCATTCTTCTTTTTCTTCTTCTGCAGTACCATTCACCGCATCATACATAATTTTATCATTTGACTCATTAGAAAGTCCTTTGCGATTATCTGCTTTTTTATATATAGACCTTGCTTCTACTGTTTCTTCGTCATCATCAAATTCAAAAAATGCAAAATTTTTGTTTTTGTACCAGATTTTATGAGAATCGTCAGAAAATACTTCTTTATAATATTCTAATTTTTCTTTGTTAATGTCAGTAGATTTTAAATAATAATAAATATTTTCTGCAGAAAGATTTTTTACATTAAGCTGTATTTCATCTATTACTGCATTCTGAGCTATTTCTTTTTCTGATTTTGTGCAAGGCAGACGCCAGATGTTAATTGTATTTTCCACACAGATATCACATGCAAGATTCCAAAGAGCAGAGTCTTTAAAATCTATATTGAATGGATGCAGAAACATACAATGGAGCAACGAATGAAGCAACGCCCTGTTTACACAGGTAGTACATTCTTTAAATCTTAAAAGAATATAATTAGGATTATAATAAAAACATTTTGCATCTGTAAAAATATCCTCTTCGTTTGTCGGCACAAACTGGAGTGCATTTATTGCACGAATAAGCGAGTGAATATTTCCTGTTAAATCTAGTTTAGCTTTAAGTAAAATTTCTTCTGCTAAAATTTCAGTTTTTGTTTTTTTCATTAAATATTCACTCCTTTCAAAAATTAAAATCTGAAAAAAAGCAAAAAAGGTCGGTTTTTGAACCGACTACTCTTTTAGAATAACATAAAAAAATATTAGTTGTCAATAACTTTTAAAAAAGTCGTTCTGGTGAATGATCATTCTCTCCGTTTTCTACATTCAGAGGCAATTAACTTTGTGGAATATTGTGAATTGCAAAACGCTATTTTGTGTTGTGCTACTATATAGACAAAGGAAGGGTGAGTCCGATGCCACAGTAAAACACAAAATCTAAAAAGAAAGTGTGGTTCCGATGTACTAAAAACCAAAAACTTATACTCAAAAAAATTTGAAAGTGTGGTTCCGATGTATTAAGAAACTATAATTCAAATTCAAAATTGAAAGTGTGGTTACAATGTACAAGTAAACATCAATCCTTGGCTTTGTTAAAAAAGCCGATGGCGATTTCCAAGAAAAACAAAATTTAAAATTTCAGGTTTATTTAACCGTTTACATATATAGTGAAGTCGCCTGAAAAAATCCGTAGAAAGAAGAGGTAACAGAAAACGATGTTAGATATCAAAAGTGAACAGTAACAGCCCTTAGTTCGGATGTTTAAAACATGAGCTAAGGGCTGTTACTCTTTTTATTTACATCTTTTCTTTTTCACCCTGAACTACCCTGCAACATATATTGTTAAGGGGTGACTATATGACTATTTTTAATTGCGAATGTAAAAGAGATTGCTTATTATTCTCTGCTATTGCTAGTATCATCATTGGCATTATCGTGGCATTTTTAAGGATTACAGGCGTTATTACAGTAACACCTATATTGCTTATTGTTGCTTTCGGTATAGCCATTTTATTTCTTTTAGCAACACTTATTGCGACTGCACTCTGGGGTCAAAGAATTTGTTCAACTTGTGTTTCTACGACTACTTCCGCCGTACTCACAGGTATTTTAGGAACAATTCTTTTATCAGTAGTGCTTTTAGCAATTCCATTTGCAGCTACAAGCATTATTGGTGCTATTATAACAGGTGCTTTGGCAGCATTTTTCTCCTATATTTTCACAGCAACCGCTTGTACAGTTAAATGCTTTGTAAAATGCGGTGAATAAGTTAAACAAAAACTGAGTAGGGTTTCCCTACTCAGTTTTTTATTTCGCATCTGTGCCAATAAATCTAATCATTTCTAAACCTGGGCAATTCTCATAATCAATCTTTTTATTGTAATCGTCACAAATATTACCCCAGTTAACTGAACATTTTTCAATAGTTACATTTTCTGCATTTCTTAAATAGAAAGCAGAGTTTTTTATTTTTTCTACGCTATAATCTAAACAAGGTCTTAAATCATAAAGTCCACTTTCCCACTTAGTTGTTTTAGAAAGAGTTACGTTAACATTCTCAAATGTAACATTTTCAATCATATTTTCTTTCGTTCCGTGAACTAAAACGCCATTTTCACCTTTACAGGTTATATTGAAAAACCTTACATTTTTTATCTTACCGGATTTTGTATTTTCATCACGGTTAAAGGTAGTAATAACAATCGGCTCAGCAGTCCCCCACCAATCTGGGCAGAATCGACGGGTTTCAATAATGCAGTTTGAGTATGTAATATTCTCAACATTACCACCATCACGAATCTGAATTGAAAGGCCACGATTGCTTCTTGTGATAATGCAGTTATTTACAATAACGTTTCTGAAATCGCCAACGCCCTCTGTGCCAATTTTAATTGCAGCAGAAGTAGAAACGAGTGTGCAATCTGAAATTATAATATTTTCACAAGGTCCATACTCAGCATTACCTTTTGAAGCTTTAAGACAAATGCAATCGTCAGCACATTCAATATGACAACCAAGAATTCTTACGTTGCTACAATGGTCAGGGTCAATACCATCTGAGTTTGCAACATCTAAATCGTTAAGAATTCTGATTTGTGAAATTAAAACATCATCACAGCCTGCTGGATGAAGTGTCCAGAATGGCGCATCTGTGACTGTAAAATCCTTAAAAGAAATATTATTACTCTTTTCAATATAAATTACAGTTGGTCTTGGGTAAAAATCGCCCGTTACATAATATTTATCTTTTCTCTTTACAAAGCTATGACCATTTGCATCAATAGTACCCTCACCTGTAATAGAGCATTTATCTGCTTCGTAGCCATAAATAAATACAAATGACGGCTTGCCTGTTACAGGATTACCTATAAGTGCAGTTTTCGGGTCATTTATCATATTGCAAGGACGGATATATCCGTCTATATTATCAGTTGCCTTTAAAGTAGCACCCTTTTGTAAACGAAGCTCTACATTATTTTTCATTCTTATTGAATCTGAAAAATATGTTTTTCCACTTGTTAAAACAACTACGCCACCGCCATTTTCTTCAGCCTTATCAATAGCACTTTGTATTGCTTTAACATCATTTGCTTTGCCGTCAGCCAATGCACCGTAATCTTCGGGGTAGAAATACTTCATCTGTTGTCACCTTTTTCTTGTGATATGAGAGTAGTATAGCATATTTAGTTACAAGTGTGCAAGGTGTTAGTTACTAGTATGCTAGTGGCTAGTGACTAGTAAGAGTTTATAACACTTATAAAAATTGAACCCACCATAGAACAAAACCATGGTGGGTTATTCTAATTGAACCGTCTACCACTTACCACCCAACCAACTAAATGGCAAAAAAAGAGGGTTACATATATAAGCCCCTTTATAAAAGTTTGTGCGGGCATCGGTCAAAAAAGAACATTAACTAAATGAATTATATATCCAACTTAATTATATCTAATTATTTTATATATGTCAATATTTTTAACTAATTGTTTTAGATAAAACAGACAAACTATTTTGTATAATTATATACAAAGTAGGTGATTGCTGTGGAACAAAAAGTTTTCATTGACAGATTGGTTAAATTACGAATGAATAAAGGTGTGTCAGCACGAGATATGAGTTTATCCATTGGTCAAAGCGAGGGTTATATAAACAATATCGAAAATGGTGTTAATTTCCCATCAATGACTGTTTTCTTTTATATTTGTGATTATTTTGGCATAACACCAATGGAATTTTTCGATATTGATTCAAATAATCCTGTGAAAAGCAAGGAGTTGCTTGAAGCTACCAAAAATCTAAGCAACGATAAACTTGAGCACTTAATAGCTATTGCAAAATCAATAAAATAATACAGACACCCGAAACAATGATTTATCATTGTTTCGGGTGTCTTTTAATTCCTTTAGCTGTCAACTCAAAACTCAAATCCAAGAGCCATTTAACTTTATCATCCTCAACACTACCATCAAGCGCGACAGAAATCCAATGAGTTTTACTCATATGGTATGCAGGGAAAATACCTTTTTCTGTTGTTACATTCATAAGTGGATCACTCTTTAAATTAACAACATCTATCTTTTCGGTACTATCAAACCCCAACTTGTCTTTTGTTATTGTCATAATAAGCAAACCACTTTTTGTTGTTACTGTGACGAAACACTGCAAATGAGGGTGCGCTTTGCCATGGGTATTCAGGCTCTACGGCATATTTTTCTGTTATTAGTTGTTCTAATTTCTGTCTATCCATTTTATATATTTTTTTATCCCCTTGCCGATTTCTCGGTAAGGGGATAAATTATCAAGATTTCTTAAGCTGTGATGTTTGAATAGTACTTTTTGAGTACTTCAACAGCCTTCTGGCAGTTTGCTGCATATGAATCTTCTGAAATGTCATAATAACCATCGAAGTCTTCGCTTGGACCAGCATTCTTGTAGAATTCTGAACCGTCAGCATCTGTCATACCCATAGCAACGAATGATGAAGCTGGGATTTGACCGCCCTGTGCAACATCGTTAACGATGTATGAACGGTCGAAGAGAAGAGCAATAGCGTTTCTGATTTCTTGTTGAGCTTTTTCCTTTTCAACGCCTGTAAGGTCGCTACCAGGAAGAAGGTCTTCATTGATGTTCCAGCATACATAGTATGTACCGATTTGACCAGCAACTACGAATTCATCTGCATATTCTGTTTTAAGAGTAGCAATTTCGTTTGTTGGAACGTCATCGATAAGGAGCCAAGAACCATTTTTGAAGTTTGAAAGCATATTGTTTGCATCGTCTGAAAGGAACATTTTGATTTCGTTCATTTTAACTTCTGATGCATTGTGATAGTTAGGATTTTTCTTAAGTGTGATTACACTGTTGTGTTCCCAAGAAGCCATTGTGTAAGGACCGTTACAGATATATGTGCTAGGATCTGTAGCCCAAGCTTCATTATCATATGCTGAAGAGTGAACTGGATAGTATGTTGGGAAAGCAAGAAGCTCATTCCAGTAGTTTACAGCATTTTCAATTGTAATTGTGATTGTGCCAGCTGCATCATCAGCAATTGCGTTGAGTTTCTTTTCGCCTGTTGTATCTTCTTGCATTTCTGCATAACCGTCAACGATTTCGAACATGTAACCATAGTCAGCTGCAAGTGTTGTTGAAGCTGCACGGTTCCATGAGTTAACGAAGTCAGAAGCCTTAACAGCATCGCCGTTTGACCACTTCATGCCTGAACGGAGTTTATATGTGTAAGTAACTGTACCGTCTTCGTTTACTTTACCTTCTGGAAGTTCTTCGGCTGCGTCTGCTACGATAACAAGCTTACCTTCTGCATCCTGAGCCCATTTTGCAAGACCTGAGAAGAGGTGAGCAACTGTTGTTGCACCGTCAACTGCACTGTTGAGTGCTGGGTCAAGTGTCTGTGGTTCAGAAGCAAGACAAACTGAAAGAGAATCTGTTTTACCAGCTACATCTGTATTCATGAAATACTTGTAACCGAGTGGGTTTGAGAAGAAACCGTTAACAGAATCATCAATCATGTAAAGGTCTGTGTAGTAGTAAAGTGGAACAATACAACCTGTTTCCATAAGCATATCTTCTGCAAGGTGCATCATTGCATAACGATTTTCAGAATCTGTGCAAGATTTGATTCTCTGGATAAGTACGTCGTATGTTTCAGCCCATGTACCATTTTCAACCTTATCTTCATAGCCGTAAGCTGTAAGGTCAAGATTGTACATTT
>RHMF01001656.1_pt1 | contig 10234 bp, 10 predicted proteins | sample 5365151 | NCBI WGS metagenome assembly RHMF01 (sample SAMN10266501, study PRJNA497801) | feces metagenome | isolation source: feces | host: Bos taurus | place: China: Prairie of Fairy Mountain | collected 2017-08-14 | reverse complement strand
CCACCTGCGTGCCCTCGCTCAGACGACGTCCGCGACCAATTTCGAGTGCCGTGAATGGCTGTTCGCGCCACTCTGCACCCTCGCCACGCCCGCGGGGATATCGGATCACAACGGGACGCTCGGCCTGCGAGGCGGTGAACATCATATTGCGAAGTTCGCTTTCGTTCATCGGGGTTGCGATCACCAGATTGGGCACGCTGCCCAGAGCCGCCAAGTCCAGCGCTCCGTGGTGCGTTGCGCCATCTTCGCCAACCAAACCTGCACGGTCAAGACACATAACCACAGGCAGTTGCTGAATCGCCACGTCGTGAATAATGTTGTCGAAAGCGCGTTGCGAGAACGACGAGTAGATATTGCAGAAGGGCACCAAACCCTGTGTTGCCAAACCGGCCGCAAAGGTCACAGCGTGACCCTCGGCAATGCCCACATCGAAGCAGCGTTCGGGCATTTCGGCCATCATAATATTGAGCGAGCACCCCGTCGGCATAGCGGGTGTGATGCCCACAATGCGCTCATCGCGACGAGCCAGATCGAGCAGTGTCTGCCCGAAGACGTCCTGATATCGCGCGGTCGCATTTGCCGAGCTCTTGTCCAGTCGCTCTCCCGTATCGGGGTCGAACGTGCCCGGCGCGTGCCATACCGATTGGTTCTGCTCGGCGGGGGCGTAACCCTTGCCCTTGACCGTCAGTACGTGCAACAGTTTGGGACCTTTGATCTGACTCAGGTCGTGCAGCGTGCGTACCAACTCGGGGATATTGTGACCGTCGATCGGACCGAAATAGCGGAATCCGAAACTCTCGAACAGGTTGCTATTCTGCAAGATACCCTGCTTGATGACGTTGCCTGCCTTCTGCATTGCGCGACGCAACGCAGGCAATCCCGCCAGCGAATTCCATACTCGATTTTTGAAACGATTGTAGTGGCGCGAGGTGGTGATTCGCAGCAGATAGTGTTTCAGCGCACCGACGTTGGCGTCGATCGACATATTGTTGTCGTTGAGAATGATGAGCAGGTTTGCCTTGCTTGCGCCCGCATTGTTCAGACCCTCGAATGCAAGTCCGCCCGTCATCGCGCCGTCGCCAATCACCGCAACCACGTTGTGCTCATCGCCTTTCAGACGCATCGCCTCGGCCATACCCAGCGCTGCCGAGATCGAAACCGATGCGTGACCGCCCACAAAGGCGTCGTAACGGCTCTCGCTGCGGCGCGGAAAACCGCCCAGACCGTTCAGCTTGCGATTGGTGGTGAAGGCGTCGCGGCGTTCGGTGATGATCTTATGGGCGTAGGCTTGGTGGCCGACGTCCCAAATCAACTGATCCTCAGGCGTATTGAAAACGTAGTGGAGGGCTGTCGCCAGCTCCACCGTACCCAAACTCGAACCGAGATGACCGGGATTTACGGCGCATTGCTCGATGATGTAGCGTCGCAATTCGTCGCAATATTGTGCGAGTTCGCCGACGCTCAGCGCGCGCAAATCGGTTGGTGAATCGATTCGATTGAGATAATTATACTTTTTCGTTTCCATTAGTTGCATTTTCTACGTACAAAGATAATTAAATATTGGAAAAAATGCGTATCTTCGCAAAAGGATTCAGTATAATAACGATTGAATGATGAAAAAATTGTTGCTCATTGCCGCATTGAGTATCCTTTGTTGCTCGTGCGTATCGAATAAGGTCTACAACGCCTCGCGTGCCGAGGTGATGCGTCTCGAAAGCGAGATGTCGGCTCTGCGTGCTCGCCACTCAGCGTTGGAACAGCTTAATAATGAGCTTAATGGACAGAAACTCGGTTTGCAGGACGACCTGTCGAAACTCTCGGCCGACCACGATGCTCTGCGTAAGTTGTATGCCGCACTCGATACCGATCACGCCAAGCTTGGTCGCGAACTCGACCAGCTGCGCGATATGCTCGACAAAGGTAATGCCGAGGCGTCGCGTATGTTGCAGGAGTTGCAGCGCAATCAGTCCGATTTGGAGGAGCGTTCGCAGCGTGTCGAGGAGTTGGAGGCGATGTTGAAGGCGCGCGAGGAGGCTATTGCCTCGATCCGCCGTCAGGTGAGCGACGCGCTGTTAGGTTTTGAGGGTAAGGGACTTACGATCTCAACGCGCGATGGTAAGGTCTATGTTTCGATGGAGGACAAGTTGCTTTTCCGTTCGGGTAGCTACGAGATTGGTCGCGAGGGCGAGAAGGCCGTGCGCGATCTGGCGAAGGTGCTGGCCGCAAATCCCGACATCAACGTGATGGTCGAGGGTCACACCGACGATGTGCGCTATACGCCCAATGCCTACCTCAAAGATAACCTCGACCTGAGTGCCAAACGAGCTACGACGGTGGTGCGTTTGCTGCTGGATAACAAGGAGATAGCTCCCGAGCGAATCGTTGCGGCAGGTCGTGGCGAGTCGTTGCCCATTGCCGAGGGCAAGACGGCCGAAGCTCGTGCCAAGAACCGCCGTACGGAGATCATCCTGACCCCGAAGTACGATGAACTGATGAAATTGATGGAAACAACTAATAACGAATAAAAGCTATGAAATACAAACGTATATTGCTCAAACTCAGCGGCGAGTCGCTGATGGGCGAACAGAAATATGGTCTTTCGACCGATGTGCTGACCTCGTATGCACGTCAGATCCGCGACGTGGCAGCAACGGGCGTGCAGATCGGTATCGTGATCGGTGGCGGTAACATTTTCCGTGGTCTGAGTGGCGTGAGCCGTGGTTTCGACCGCGTGAAGGGCGACCAGATGGGTATGCTCGCTACTATCATCAACTCGCTGGCATTGCAGTCGGCATTGGAGGACGCAGGCGTGAAGGCTCGCGTGCTGACCTCGATCCGTATGGAGCCCATTGGCGAGTACTACTCGAAGGCTCGCGCGCTGGAACTGATGGAGGCCGGCAATGTGGTCATCATCGGTGGCGGTACGTCGAATCCCTTCTTCTCGACCGACTCGGCTTCGGCTCTGCGTGGTGTCGAGTTGGAGTGCGAGGTGCTGTTGAAGGGTACCCGTGTAGATGGCGTCTATACGGCTGATCCTGAGAAAGATCCTACGGCAACCAAGTTCGACGAGATCACCTTCGACGAGGTGCTCGATCGCCGTTTGAAGGTGATGGACCAGACCGCATTCACGCTCTGCCGCGAGAATAAGTTGGAGATCATCGTATTCGATATGGACACCGAGGGCAACCTCGCGCGTGTGCTGTCGGACGAGAAGATCGGTACGTTGGTTAAACTCTAATCGGAATGACAACTATGAAAAAGATAGTTCTTGCCGTGTTGGCTATTGCGGCCATTGCGGCTGCTGTGGTGGTGGGCACTCGCACTCAGCACCAGCCCGTAGAGGTAGATGACGCTGCTGTTGCCGTGATTGGCGATCAGTGCCCCTCGTTTACGGTGCAGATGCTTGACGGTAAGGTGGTTTCGATCGAGGCGCTGCGCGGTAAGACCGTGCTGATCAACTTCTGGGCTACGTGGTGCCCGCCCTGCAACGAGGAGATGACGCGCGTCGAAGCGGAGATCGTCGAGCGCTTTGCCGGCGAGGAGTTTGTCTTCCTGCCCATTTCGCGTGGCGAGGAGCCTGAGGTGGTCAGCGCATGGCGCGAGAAGAAGGGCTACAAGTTCGATACGGGTCTTGACATTGCGACCGAGATCTTCCCACTGTTTGCTAAGACGGGTATTCCGCGCAACTACCTGATCGGCCCCGACGGTACGATTGTCTATTACGAGGTTGGCTACGAGCCCGAACTCTTCGACGAACTCGTGACGAAGATCGACGAAACGATCCAAAATGCTAAGAAATAATTACTTAAAACAGATACAACTATGACAGAACAGACCAAACAGATCCTCGACAATGCATCGTCGAAGATGCAGAAGGCGCTCGACTATTTCGAAGAAGAGTTGTCGAACGTACGTGCCGGTAAGGCCAGCACCAACCTCCTGAATGGCGTAATGGTTGAATATTATGGCGCTCCGACCCCCGTATCGCAGGTAGCGAGCGTGACCGTTCCCGACGCTAAGACGGTGATTATCCAGCCGTGGGAGAAGAATCTGATTCGTGCCATCGAGAAGGCAATCATCGACTCGAACATCGGTCTTGCACCGTCGAACAACGGCGAGCAGATCCGCTTGACGATGCCTCCTCTGACCGAGGAGCGCCGTAAGCAGCTCGTAAAGCAGGTTCGCGGCAGTGCCGAGAATGCTCGCGTGACGTTGCGTAACATTCGTCGCGACGCTGTTGATGCGTTCAAGAAGGCTCAGAAGGACGGTATGCCCGAGGACGAGGCTAAGGCTGGCGAGGGCGAAGCACAGAAGGTGATCGACAAGTACTCGAAGAAACTCGACGTAATGCTCGACGCTAAGGAGAAGGAGATTATGACCGTGTAATCCTCTCGCACTCAACGCAAAAGCCGCACTCGAAAGGTGCGGCTTTTTTTACGCCATATGGGCGTGTCTTACTTTGTGCTTGTGCTTATTTCAATGTTTTGCCGTCGCCCGCTTAACGCATTTTTATCGTATGGGGACTTGGCTCGCGCCAACTGACATAAGTCAGGCCTTCTCATTTGAGAACAACGCACACTCGGGGGCTGGGGCGGTCGCCGAAGGCGAGCCTCCGAGTGTGGCGATTTCCGAGAAAATCGCGTAGCCCATCTTCCGCAACAAAAAAGCCACCCCTAAGAGTGGCTTTCTTTATCGCGTAAAAGCGTTCGATTACAACTTCTCGCCGTAGGCCAGGTCGCCTGCGTCGCCGATACCCGGTACGATGTACGACTTCGAGGTCAGCTCCTCGTCAACTGCACCGCACCAAATCGTCGTTGTCTTCTCGGACATATGCTGCTTGACGTAATCAACACCCTCCTCGCTGGCGATAACTGCCGCAATATGAGTGTGTTTCGGTGTGCCGCCCTTCTCGCACAGAGCCTCATAGGTCAGCACAATCGACGAGCCCGTTGCCAGCATCGGGTCGGCCAGAATCAGCACCTTGCCCTCCAAACTGCCGCACGAAATGTATTCAACCTTGATCTTGAACTTGCCGTCCTTGCTATACTTGCGATAAGCCGACACGAATGCGTTCTGCGCGTCATCGAAGTAGTTCAGAAAACCCTGATGGAACGGAAGACCCGCACGCAAAATCGTAGCTACGACCACCTGATCGCTCACCTGCATAATAGCGGCTTCGCCCAGCGGTGTTTCGACCGTTGTGGGAACGTAGTCGAGCGTCTTGCTGATCTCGTAGGCGGTCACCTCGCCCATACGTTCGAGGTTGCGGCGGAAGCGCATACTATCGACCTGAATCTTTCGATCACGCATCTCGGCAATAAACTTATTGATGATCGAGTTTTGTTGGTTGAGAATTTTTAACATAGTCGTATCGAAGTTTTTGTAGGTTAGACGTTTAGTACAAGAAGTTATTGAACGGATAGCGACCCGCGTGGATCTCGCGCACCATCGAATAGAGGTCCTGACGCAACTTGTCGATATTCTGGCGGTCGAGAGCCGAAATGAAGATACAAGGCGCATCGGTCGAGGCCATATAGGTTCGTTTCAGATCGTCGAGCGAGAGGTTTTCGCGCGTTGCGGGGGTCAGATCGTCCTCGTCTTTCTTAATATAGGTATAGGCGTCGATCTTGTTGAAGATGATGAATGTCGGTTTGTCGCCCGCGCCAATTTCGCGCAACGTCTGCTTCACCACATCCATCTGCTCCTCGAAACCGGGGTGCGAAATATCGACTACGTGCAACAACAGATCGGCCTCACGCACCTCGTCGAGGGTCGATTTGAACGACTCGACCAGCTGCGTGGGCAGCTTGCGAATGAAACCAACGGTGTCCGACAGCAGGAAGGGAAGGTTGTCGAAGACCACCTTTCGCACCGTCGTGTCGAGCGTCGCAAAGAGCTTATTCTCAGCGAATACATCGCTCTTACTCAGCAAATTCATCAGTGTCGATTTGCCTACGTTGGTGTAGCCTACCAGCGACACACGCACCATCTGCCCGCGGTTGCTGCGCTGGACAGCCATCTGGCGGTCGATCTTTTTCAGATCCTCTTTGAGCTTCGAGATACGGTTGCGAACGATACGGCGGTCGGTCTCAATCTCGCGCTCACCCGCACCTCCACGGGTACCCGTGCCGCCTCGCTGACGTTCGAGGTGGGTCCACATACCCGTCAGTCGCGGCAACATATATTCGAGCTGCGCCACCTCGACCTGCGTCTTTGCATAGGCGGTCTGCGCGCGACCCACGAAGATATCCAGAATCAGTCGTGTGCGGTCCTGCGTGCGGCAGGGGATAGCCTTCTCGATGTTGCGGGTCTGCGAGGGCGAGAACTCGTCGTCGAAGATCACCACGTCGATAGCGTTCTCCTCGCAGAACTGTGCAATCTCCTCCAACTTACCCGGACCCACGTAGATACGCGAGTTGGGCGAGGGCAACATCTGCATAAATCGACGAATGGTTACGATTCCGGCGGTCTCGGCCAGAAATTCCAACTCGTCGAGATACTCCTCGGCCTGACGCTGTTTCGAACGGTCGGTGATGACCGTAACGAGCACGGCGCGACGGCGCGGATCGACCTCGATGATCTCGTCGGTAGGATTGTTAGTATTCTTATTTTTGTTGTCAGCCATTGGCTAAATGTCTTGTTATTAGGGTATTCCCTTGTAAAAATAAGGGTATCCCACTGCTTGGGACACCCTCATATTTTTCGGATTGTAATACGTTCGATTACTGGATACGGAACTCTACGGGCAGAGTGTAGCGTACACGTACGGGCGAGTTACGCTGCTTACCGGGAGTCCACTTGGGCGACGACTGCAATACGCGAACAGCCTCATCAGCCAGCGAGCGGTCGGGGCTCTGCATAACCTGAATGTTGGTGAGCGAACCGTCGCGCTCGATAACGAAGGTCAAGGTAACCTTACCCGAGATACCGTTCTCCTGAGCGATCTGGGGATACTTCAACTTACCCTGAACCCACGAGCGGAACTTCATCAGGTCACCACCCTGGAACTTAGGCATCTCCTCAGCGATGATGAAGGGAGCGTCGTCCTCAGCTGCCTCCTCAACTACCTCGATCTGCTGTACGATTTCGATATCCTCCGAGAACTCCGAGAAGTCGAACTCGGTCTCAATCTTGGTGTCGTTAGTTACGACGTTCAGCACGTCCGACAGAACCTGCATCTCGACCTTCTTGGGAGGTTCGGGCGGCTTCTGGTCCTGAGTGGTGATGTCGGTGATTTCCTCCTCGACAACCTCCATACTGGTTTCGATGATCTCAACATTACGCTCCTTCTGAGTGTAAGCGAAAGCGGCTACGGTCAGCAAAAGTGCGAAGATCATACCGATTTCGAGGAACAGACCTTTCTTGTTGTTAAGGTCAGCTTTGGGTGATTTTTTGATCTGCATTATTAAGTAATTTTAATTGTTTTCGTCGAAAAACATCATTTGTTGCACTACAAATATAGTAACAATATCCGAAAAAAAATAGTTTTGCTCAAAAAAAACTCAAAAAATCCATATATTTGCACTCGACAGCCCTGTATGAGGGCGTTTTGAGCACTTTTTTATGGAACATTTGTATGGAAAAACGCTTGCCGAGTTGCGTGTTATAGCCGAAGAATTCGGCCTGCCACGATTTGCTGCGGGGCAGATTGCACGTTGGCTCTACAAGCGTCACGTGAACGATATTGCGGCGATGACCGACCTCTCGGCGGTGGCGCGTGCGCGATTGGCGGAGCGTTATGATGTGGGGCTGACGGCGCCTTTGGCGGTCAGTGCCTCGGAGGACGGAACGCGCAAATATCTCTATGCGACCGAAAGCTCGGGACGACACATCGAGTCGGCATATATTCCTGATGGTGAGCGCGCTACGTTGTGCGTTTCGTCGCAGGCGGGGTGCCGTATGGGTTGCCGTTTCTGTATGACTTCGCGTCAGGGTCTGCACCACTCGCTCTCGACGCTCGAAATCCTGAATCAGATCGCCTCGCTGCCCGAACGCGACCGTTTGACAAATATTGTCTATATGGGTATGGGCGAGCCGCTGGACAATCTGGACAATGTGTTGCGCTCGCTCGAAGTGCTCACATCGGAGTGGGGTTACGGTTGGAGTCCCACGCGAATTACGCTCTCGACGGCCGGTGTGCTGCCTTCGCTCAAACGCTTTCTGGACGAGTCGTCGGTCCATTTGGCAGTCAGCCTCCACAATCCGTTTCACGATGAGCGTCAGCAGATTATGCCCATCGAGAAACCCTATCCGATTGCCGAGGTGATGAAGCTCCTGCGCCAGTACGATTTCACCCACCAGCGCCGTGTCAGTTTCGAGTATATCGTGATGAGCGGGCTGAACGACTCGCCTCGCCACGTAGCCGAGTTGGCCCGTCTGCTCAATGGCGTGGCGTGCCGAATCAACCTGATTCGTTTCCACAAAATTCCCGATTCGCCCTATTTCAGCCCTCCGCAACCGCAGATGGAGGCCTTCCGCGATGCGCTGATCCGCAAGGGTATTATGACCACGATTCGTCGTTCGCGCGGCGAGGATATCAAGGCGGCGTGCGGTCTGCTCTCGACGCTCGGTGTCGATAAGGAGTAGCGCATTTGGGCACGCGATTTGAGGGTGCGAGGGGAGCAACTTTATATATTATTATTGTATGAAAAAGACTTTTTTGATCGTAGCGATGTTGCTTGCGACGGCTCTTGGTGCATCGGCAAAGGGCGGTGTCGAATTCCGCGAGGCGACACTTGGTGTGGCGATTGCCGAGGCGGCCGCGTCGGACAAATATCTCTTTGTTGAACTGTTTGCAACGTGGTGCGGTCCGTGCCGTGTGATGGAGCGAATGTTGGCAACCGACGAGGTGGGCGAATTTATGAATTCGCGCTTTGTATCAGTGCGTTACGATGTCGATAAGGCTACGGGTGCGCTGCTCGCCCAGACCAATGGCGTGCGCAGTATTCCGACCTGTCTGGTGCTCAATGCCAAGGGCGAGGTTGTCGGACGATTGGTCGGTTCGAGCTCGGCAGAAAGGTTCATTGCCTCGATGCGCCGATTGCTGGCAAATATCGACAATGAGGAGTAAAATCGGGGTAGAGTAGTGCGATTTCCCGAAAAAAGTGCTATATTTGCAGTAATGTACCAAATTGTGCAACAATAAAACAGACAATCAATATGGAATACTCAGCCAAACTTCAAGAATATGCTCCGGCACCGACCGTTGAGGAGGTAGCTGCGAAGGTTGAGGCGGCACGCGTGGCTACCAAAGCGAACGAGAATAGCGATGTCTATAAATTCTGCTACTCGATTATCGACCTCACGACGTTGGCTTGTACCGATTCGGTGGAGTCGGTGACCCGCTTTGCGCGTCGCGCGGCAGAGTTCTATCTCGACTATCCGCATATCCCCAATGTGGCGTCAATCTGTGTCTATCCTCCTTTCGTTGAGACGGTTGGATTGGCAGTCGATGGTACTCCGATGCGTATCACCAGCGTGTCGGGCGGCTTCCCTGCATCGCAGACTTTCCTCGAAGTGAAGGTGCTCGAAACGGCTATGGCGATCGAGAATGGTGCCGACGAGATCGACATCGTGATCAACGTGGGCGAATTGCTCGAAGGTCGCCTCGACGAGATGGCTTCGGAGATCGAGGTGCTGCGCGAGGAGGCCTCGGAGGTGGTTTTGAAGGTGATCATCGAGTCGGGCGCGCTCAAAACTCCCGAACTGATCCGCAAGGCGTCGCTCTTGTCGATGATGGCAGGTACCGACTTCGTCAAGACCTCGACCGGTAAGATCGACGTGGCAGCAACGCCCGAGGCTGCGGTTGTGATGTGCGAGGCTATCCGCGATTACTACGAGAAGACGGGTCGCAAGGTCGGTTTCAAGGCGGCTGGTGGTGTGCGTACGGCTGAGGACGCTGCACTCTATTACACCATCGTCGAGCAGACTCTCGGCAAGGAGTGGCTCACGCCCGACCTGTTCCGTATCGGCGCAAGTTCGGTGGCCAACAACCTGATTTCGGCAATCGAAGGCAAGGAGGTTAAGTACTTCTAAACCAATATCTAAAATTAAAAATTAAGCCACACTCCGAAAGGGGTGTGGCTTTTTTGTTTGACCAAAACGGATTGGCAAAATCTCCGATTTTGACACACTTTCGCGGGCTCGCCCTTCGGGCGACCCCCCGCAGCCCGCGAAGGTGCGATCGCCATATGGGCGGGTTTTACTTTTTTCTATACTCTTAATAGCACGCAAA
>RHMF01001655.1_pt1 | contig 10241 bp, 8 predicted proteins | sample 5365151 | NCBI WGS metagenome assembly RHMF01 (sample SAMN10266501, study PRJNA497801) | feces metagenome | isolation source: feces | host: Bos taurus | place: China: Prairie of Fairy Mountain | collected 2017-08-14 | reverse complement strand
TTACCTGAGGATTCTGGTCCATAGATTTCTATTATTCTTCCTTTTGGAAATCCCCCAACTCCTAAGGCTGAATCTAATGAAATAGAGCCCGTAGGTATTGTTTCTATATCTTCTACTGCTTTATCTCCTAATTTCATTATGGATCCTTTACCATAATTCTTCTCAATCTTTGAAACTGCTGCTTGAAGTACTTTTAATTTTTCTAATTTCTCAGCTGATATATCTTGTTGCTTTGCCATAAACTATTTTCTTTTTAATAAGTGTACAAAAATAATACTTTTATTTCAATAAATAACTACTTATGTGATGTTCTAATTCTGTTTCGGACATAAATCCCTCCATAATAATAATAGAGGACGAAGAATCCTTGAAGAATATCAAAGTAGGAATTGCTCTAATCTTTAATGTATTTGCTAAGTCTTTTGATTTATCTACATCTATTTTGTAAAAATAAACCTTATCCTCATATTTTTTTGACAATTTCTCCATTATAGAAGATAACATCTTACAAGGACCACACCAAGAGGCGTAAAAATCTACTATTGCCGGTTTATCGCCAATATAGGTTAAAGAATCTGTATTTATTTTCGCAATATTCTCAATAAAATATCGCGTATCAATTTGCTTAACTAATTTTTGACTATTTTCCTCTGGTTTTTCACTACAAGAAAACAAAAAGAAAGACAAAAGAATCAATAATGCACTAAAACATTTTAATCTCATATTATAGCCATTTTTCGTTTTTATACCATTTTATTGTTTCTTCTACTCCTCTTTCTAAATCATATTTAGGTGTATAATTCAAATCCTTTTTTAAATCTTCTATATCACAATCCCAATTACGAGCAGAAAGAATAGAATACTTATCTTTATTAAGCGTAAACTGTTTTCCAATCATATTGCCAAATGAATTTAAAAACGAAGAAATGAATTTAACAATGCAAAGCGGAAATTTTATTTTTATTGTCCACTTTTTCAAAACTCCTTTTGAGATTCTTGCATACTCTGAATCCAAATACATATTTCCATCGCTAACAAAATAAGTTTTTTCTGAAACATCACTCTCAAAAGCTTTAATACATACCTCTACAAGGTCTTTTGAATATACAAAAGTCAAGTGTTGTGGAACAAATCCTAAGTATGGTTCTAAGTGATTATTAATAGTTTGGAAAAAAACAAAGTAATCTGTTTCACGTGGACCATAAACACCAGTTGGTCTCAAAATAACGTATTTTCCTTTAAAGTTTGAGTTAATATATTCTTCGGCTTTAAGTTTTGAAAACCCGTATGCAGTATTCGGATTATTAATATCACTCACCTTAGCCTTTGCAAAAGTTTTTTCATTTCCTGGCCCATGAGCTGCAAAAGAAGATAGAAATATTAGTTTTGTCGTATTTACATCAATAGCATCAACTAAATTCTTAGTAAATTCATAATTCACTCTTTCAAAATCTTCATTTCTCTTTGCTTTTGTAAGACCTGCTAAATGAAATACACATTTAAAATTATATTCTTTTAATTGTTTTTTTAATTTTTCAGAATCAGAAAATGCTAAATCAATGAAATTTATTCTTGTATCTTGCAAATATTTTTTACTTGATGTACTTCTAATCCCTGCATACACATTATATTTTCCATCTTCAAGCAATTTATCAATTAAAGTACTACCTATAAATCCACTTGCACCAGTTACCAAAACTTTTTCACGATTATCCTCAGGAATTTCTTTAATATATGCCCTTCTTCTCATAACAATATTGGAATCTTCATATTTTTCCCAAATGCGAGCTGCAAGATTAGTTTCTAATTGTGGATTTGCAATCGCTGTTTTTGAACCTAAGGAAATATATTGCTTATTCATTTGAGCATAATATATGGAATGAATACCCTTATTCTGCCATTTAGGATGAACACCATTAAAATATAAATCTATATTATCAAAATTATTTATAGCTTTTAAAAGATGATACCACCCAAATGGGAATAATTTTCCTTTACTCTTACGAAGAGCTTCTGTAAGCGAAGGCATAGAAACACCAAAGGCTGCTATTTCATCATTTTCATCAACAATCAAACATAAAAGCTTTTTATTCAAAAAAGGAAAGTACATATCAATATAAAATTGCACTTGCTTTTCATTCAAAGGCACATATCCAAAAAGATGAGAGAAAGCTTCATTTAATGTATCAAATAATTTATGACCATATCTCTTTGCTATTTGTTTTGCAGATAACCCATTTACTATTTTAAGATTATATCTTTCTTTTATTACTTCATTAATTCTTAAAATCTTTTCAGGAATTTCTTGATTCGCTTTTATTCTATATTGAATCCAATCCACTTCTTTTTTATAGGAAAGCCTCTCTACGATTTGCGGATAATAAGAAGGATTATAATAAGTAGCCATTGTACAATCCTCTTCAAAGCCTTCAACAAGCATTCCTTCCTTATCCATATCAGTAAAGCCCATTGGACCTACAATTTCTGTCATTCCCTCACTCCTACCCCAATTTTCAACTGCCTCTAAAAGCTTTTTACAAACTATATCTTCATTTATAAAATCTAACCAACCAAATCTAATTCTTTTTTCTTTCCAAATTGCGTTCGATTTATGGTTTATCATTCCTACAACCCTACCTACTACTTCAGACCCTTTATATGCTAAAAAGATTTTAAAATCACAAAACTCCAAAGCAGGATTTTTCTTTTTGTCAAAGGTAGTTTTCTCATCCATTACCAACGAGGGAACCCATTTCTTATCATCTTTGAAAAGCGTATAAGGAAAATCTATAAACTTTTTAAAATCTTTTTTACCTACAACAGTCTTTATAGTAATAGTATCCATAATATTCTTATTTTATTATATCGTATTTACAGAATGTTTTATATAATTTATCTATTGCTTCTTCTACTTGCTCTTTTGTATGTGTAGCCATAAGAGAAAATCTTATTAAAGTATCCTCAGGAGAACAAGCAGGAGGAATAACAGGATTAATAAATATTCCTTGTTCATAAAGTTCTTGTGTAATAAGGAATGTTTTATCCATATCTCTTACATAGAGAGGTATTATTGGAGTAGAGGTATTTCCTATTTCAAAACCTAATTCTCTAAATGTTTTTAAGGCATAATCCGTTATTTTCCATAAATTCTCTATTCTTTCAGGCTCTTGTTTTATTATATCTATCGCTGCAATCACACTTGCAGTAGCTGCCGGAGATATTGAAGCAGAAAAAATATAAGGACGTGAGTGATGTTTCAAGAAATTTATAGTTTCAGAATCAGTTGCTATAAATCCCCCTATTGTTGCCAAGGATTTAGAAAATGTTCCCATAATTAAATCAACTTTATCTGTCAATCCATATTCCGAACATAACCCCCTACCCTCTTTTCCAAAAATTCCTAATGAGTGTGCTTCATCTACATAAACAGAAGCATTGTATTGTTCTGCCAAAGCAGTAATTTTATGTAAATCTGCTACATCTCCTTCCATTGAAAACACACTATCGGTTACTATTAACTTAATACTATCGTATGGAATCTTTTTCAAAACTTGTTCCAACGAAGACATATCATTATGTTTATAACGATGAGACGAAGCAAATGAAAGTCTACGTCCTTCAACTATTGAAGCATGATTCAATTCATCACAAATAATATGATCATTTCTTCCCATAATTGTCGGAATCACTCCAATATTTGAATGAAATCCTGTAGAATAAACTATTGCCTTTTCTTTACCAACATAATCTGCAAGCTTTTCTTCTAATTCTATATGAATATCCAAAGTACCATTTAAAAACGGAGAACCAGCACAACCTGTACCATATTTTTTTATTGCTTCAATACTCGCTTCCTTAATTTTAGGGTGATTAGTTAATCCTAAATAACTATTTGAACCAAACATCAATACTCTTTCTCCTCGCATTATCACTTCTGTATCTTGCTCGCTCGAAATAGGTCTAAAATATGGATAAATACCTAATTCCTTTACTCTTTGTGGTTCATTATATAATGATAATTTTTTACGTAATTGTTTCATAATTAATTATTTTTTAGAAGTTCTTCTTTAATTTTATCAAATAATTGACTACAACCTATTCTAAAACTATTATTATCAAAATTAGAAGTAATGAAATATTTATAAAGATTCATATACTCAACAGCTTCTTCTATTTTTCTTATACCCCCCGCTACTTTTAATCCCTTTAAAACATTATTTTTACGATAATACTCTCTAAGAGCAAGTAACATTACAGTAGAAGAATAAATATCTGCTCCTTTTTCTATCTTTCCAGTAGAGGTTTTTATAAAATCAGCACCATTTTCTAAACATAAAATAGAAGCTTCCATTATGTTACTATAAGTCTGCAACTCCCCTACTTCCAAAATAACTTTTAATACTATCTTTTTGTTTACCAAATTAAGCAAATCCCTTATTTCACTTATCTCTTGAAAAGCTTTTTCTCTACTTTCTTCAAAAAATAAACCTCTATTTAAACATATATCTACTTCATCTACATTGTTTTCTATCGCATATCTAATTTCTTCTTTCTTTACACTCAATGGAATTTGAGAATGAGGAAATCCTGCTGCAACAACTACCGATTTTATTTCTTTTGAAGGTTTATAAGCATTTATTTGGGAAAGAAAAGGCGAAAAACAACAAATCCCTCCTACATAATAATCTATTGATTTACAATTGAAAACAGAATTTTTTATAAATTCTGTAATAGTTTTTACGTTATCTGTTGATTTTAAAGAAGTTAAATCTAAATATTGTATTATTTTCAATAAATCTTCTTCGTTATAATCAGATAAATTATTAGATGTAATTATCTCATTTACACACTTTTGAAATTCATCTACATTATTACTGTAAACAAATTCTAATAACTTATCTTCATTCTCAATTTGATTTATCTTTATCATTATTTTAAAATTTATACCTATTTGATATAACCCTATTAAACCCTACAATATACATTATAAGGTTAATATTTAATCATTTAATAAACAATATAAAAACTATTTAATAGGTATTTTTTCTACTCTTTTTTGATGTCTACCACCCTCAAACTCAGTATTTAAATAAGCATCAACTATTGAAAGAGCTTTTTCTTTTGAAATAAAACGTGCAGGCAATGAAATAATATTTGCATTATTATGCTGCTTTGCCAACTGAGCTATTTCTTCCTCCCAACAAAGAGCACATCTAACATTTTGATACTTATTTGCAACCATAGAAACTCCATTTGCACTACCACACATTATGATTCCAAATTCAAAATTTCCATCATTAATTTCCTTTGCCAAAGGATGAATCATATCAGGATAGTCCACAGAATCAGAACTATAAGTTCCAAAATCTTTTATTTCCAATCCTCTTTCAATAAGAGTAGATTTAAGAAATTCCTTTAATTCAAAACCGGCATGATCACAAGCCATAGGTATTACTTTACTCATATTTAAAAATGTATTTAGTATAATCTCGCAAAGATAGCATTTTTTTGAGAATTATTTCTTTGATTTTTAAAATTTTTTCTTTAAAAAAATAAATTATTTCTTTGAAAAAATAAAATTTTTCTTTGAAAAAATTCACTAAAACATTTCAACATTTTTTTTGTTAAGAAGTCGTGAAAAAGCTATTCATATCATTTTATAATTATCTCATTGTTAATATATCACCTTTAATCAACAAGAAAATAAACACTTTCTTAACAAAAATTTAATGCTAATTCATAAAAAAATTATCAACAAAAAAGAGTATTTGAAAAATTGTTAATAATTCATATAATTTACTAATACATAGAATATTAAAATGTAGATAATTCCTATTGTTTTGTTAATAAAAAAGACGTATATTTGCAGTAATTTTTTTGTGAGATTTTTTTTCAACAAAATTCACAGAGCTATAATAAAACAATATAAATAAATAAAATAATAAATGATGGATAAGAAAAAATTTTTTGAAAAAGTTGAGGAACTAAAAAAAGAGAAAAATATTATAATATTAGCACACTATTATTGCTTACCTGAAATACAAGAAGTTGCTGATTATGTAGGAGATAGCTTAAATTTAGCACAAATAGCAAAAGAAACTACAGCAGATATAATTCTCTTATGCGGAGTTCATTTTATGGGAGAAACAGCAAAAATACTTAACCCAAATAAAAAAGTAATAATACCAGATTTTAACGCAGGTTGTTCACTTGCAGACTCTTGTAAATACGAAGAATTTAAAGCATTTAAACAACAATATTCTGACCATATAGTAATATCTTACATAAATTGTTCTGCTGAAATTAAGACTCTTTCAGATATTATATGTACATCAGGAAATGCAGTTCAAATGATAAATTCATTACCTGAGAATCAAAAGATTATATTCGCACCAGACAAAAATTTAGGAGGATATATTAATCGTATTACTAATAGAAAAATGGTTCTTTGGAACGGAAGTTGCGAAGTTCACGAGTTATTAACACCTGAATATGTAAAAGAGTTGAAAAACAAATATAAAGGATATACCTTAATAGCACATCCAGAATGTAATGACTCTGTTTTGCAACTTGCAGACTTTGTTGGTTCAACTCAAGCTATGATAAAATTTGTGAATAACTCAGAAAATACCAAATTCTTAGTAGCAACAGAATCAGGAATTACTCATAAATTGAAACTTGACAATCCAAACAAAGAATTTATTGTAGTTACACCAAATGAAAATACTCCTTGTAATGATTGTCGCAATATGAAATTAAATACAATGGAAAAAGTGATAGATGTAATGGAGAATTTAAATAACGAAATTATATTATCAGAAGAATTAATGAAAGATGCTGAAAAACCAATCTTAAAAATGTTGGAAATATCAAAAAGCTTAGGAATTATTTAAAAATAGTCAATTTTCGGAAAAAAATAGATGGAACATTTTTTGATATTTCTATATCTTAACTATAAGAATAACAATTAATTATATTACTAATTTTGCTAAATTTCACCAACTTTAAGCCCAAATGCTTCGAAAAAAATCAACCGACTGATCAATTGACTTGATTTTTTAAAAATATAGGGAGTTAAAATTTGAGTTATGAGAAATATTTCTTTGACTTTTTTGTTCATCTTTTTATTTGCTTTGAATTTTTCTTTGAATTCACAAAATAAAAAAATGCTTTTTAAGAGTTTAAGTACGAAAGATAAAATTTGGGTATTGGCTAATTTTAATACAATAAAGAAATCATTAGAAATATCAAATGCTGTTTTATTAAAAATATATAGTTTATCAAAAAAAGATAAAGACTTTTACAACAAAAATATTGAAGCAGGAAAATATGATGCTTTTCGACATGTTTTATGGATGTATAAACTTTCAGAAAATATAGGAGTAGAAAAAGCAAGACGAATAGGAAATATTTATGAACGCTATAATGAATATATTTTTAAAGTAAATCCAAATTCAGGTTATGATTTAGCATCAATGAATATGGATTTATACAATAATGAAGTAGGAATCTATCTTTTTTTGAAAGAAGGGAAGAAAAAAAATGAAGAAAAACTATTTTTAATCATTAAAGAAATTATAGAAAACGGTTACGTAAAAATAGTATTTAAAGATAAGGAATACAATAACTTAGATAAAAATAATTTAATAATAGAAGAAAATCAATGGAAAGGGAAATGGGAAAATCAACGTCATTTAATAAATTCAAATTCAGCGATTTGCGAATAGGAATTTTAACATTATTATTGATAATTAGCACATTAGCTTCTGCACAATCATATAAATATGCAATATATTGTAAAGATACCCTTGCAAGTAAATATATGGCAGGAAGAGCATACGTAGATAATGGAGATAAGAAAGCAGCTACATTCATAAGGAATGAATTAAAAGAAAGCGGAGTTAAACTTCTTGGTGAAAATGGCTTTCAAAAACTTAGTTTTCCTATAAATAATATTATGGATTTAAAACTCTATTTTTCAGATGTTAAGCAAGAATTAAAAATAGGGGAGGATTACTTAGTTTTTGGTTCATCTCCTTCTGCTAATATAGTATTAGAAAACGTTAAACCACTAATTTTCAATACTAAAAAGCAGATAGAAGAAGTTAAAATAAAGAAATTACAAGATAAAGTACTGTTATTCAATACTCAAACTTTATCTTATTCAGACATAATTATCTTTTTAAGAAGTTTAAATAAAGAAAAAATTATACCGAAATTAGCTGTAATTCAAGGATATGATAAAATACCATACTATACAGGACGTTCAGTAATGGATTTTCCTATCCTGCAACTAAAAGGTAATCTAATAGATAAAAAAATTAAACATTTATCATTAGAAATCAAGAGTGAATTTATTCCTTCCTATGAATCTCAAAACGTTTGGGGTATAGTAGAAGGTACAAAACATAAAGACAGTTGTTTTGCTTTTATTGCACACTATGATCACTTAGGAAAAGTAGGAGATGTTCACTTTCCAGGAGCAAATGATAATGCAAGCGGTGTTGCAGTTCTTTTAGATTTAGCAAAATATTATGCTAAAAATCCAGCTGAGCATTCAGTTGTATTTATATTTGCAACAGGGGAGGAGATAGGTCTTTTAGGTTCAAAATTTGCTGCTGAGAATCCGTATGTAGAATTAGATAAAATAAAATTTTTATTTAACTTAGATATGTGTGGAACAGGAGCTACAGGAGTAGCTGTTATAAATGGATTAAAAGAACCAAAAGCCGGAAAATTATTACAAAAAATAAATGAAGAATATCAATGGTTTATAAAAGTATTCTTAGGAGAAGAGTCTTGTAATAGTGATCATTGTCATTTTGTTCAAAGAGGTGTTCCAGCACATTTTTTATTTACTTATGGATGTGAATATAATGAATATCACACTATTTATGATAATGGAGTAAATTTACCATTTACAAAACATATTGACTTTTGTAATCTATTAAAAGAGTTCGTTAAAAGATATTAGTCTTAGGATTAGTGGAAGTTTAAATATATTTTGTAATTTTGCCCAAAGAAATAAAATAATAAATATATAAAGATATGGAATTTAGAGAAGCTATTTTAGAAGGTATTCCTGATTATTTACCTGAGTTACAAGAATACGATTACTCAGTTAGTCATGCGCCAAAGAGAAAAGAAATTTTAACAAACAAAGAAAAGAAATTAGCATTAAAAAATGCTTTAAGATATTTCGATCCTAAGTTTCACGCTGTATTAGCCAAAGAATTTGCAGAAGAATTGGAAAAATATGGTCGTATTTATATGTATCGTTATCGTCCAACTTATAAGATGTATGCAAGAGGCATAGAAGAATATCCTGCAAAGTGTGAGCAAGCAGCAGCAATTATGTTAATGATTCAAAATAACTTAGATCCAGCAGTTGCACAACACCCTCACGAACTTATAACATACGGAGGAAATGGAGCAGTCTTTCAAAACTGGGCACAATATCGCCTTACAATGAAATATCTTTCTGAAATGACAGAAGAACAAACACTTGTAATGTATTCAGGTCACCCAATGGGATTATATCCTTCACATAAAGATGCACCAAGAGTAGTTGTAACAAATGGAATGGTTATTCCAAATTATTCAAAGCCTGATGATTGGGAAAAATTCAATGCTTTAGGTGTTAGTCAATATGGACAAATGACAGCAGGTAGCTATATGTATATTGGACCTCAAGGAATTGTTCATGGAACTACTATTACAGTTTTGAATGCTGGTAGAAAAATTGGTGGAGATGGCCTTGGAGGAAAATTATTCGTTACAGCAGGTTTAGGAGGTATGAGTGGAGCTCAACCAAAAGCAGGAAATATTGCAGGATGTGTATCAATAACAGCAGAAGTCAATCCAGCAGCGACAAATAAACGTCATTCACAAAAATGGGTTGATGAAGTATATTCTGATTTAGATGCTTTAATGGCAAGAGTTCAAGAAGCACGTAAAAATAAAGAAGTTGTATCTTTTGCATATCAAGGAAATGTAGTAGATTTATGGGAATATCTTGTAGAACATAATATTTCAGTTGATTTAGGCTCAGATCAAACTTCATTACACAATCCTTGGGCTGGTGGATACTATCCTGTAGGGGTTTCTTTTGAAGAAGCACAAGATATGATGGCTAATAAACCAGAATTATTCAAAGAAAAAGTACAAGAATCTCTAAGAAGACATGTTGCAGCTATTAATAAGTTAACTGCAAAAGGTATGTATTTCTTTGATTATGGTAA
>RHMF01001653.1_pt1 | contig 10243 bp, 8 predicted proteins | sample 5365151 | NCBI WGS metagenome assembly RHMF01 (sample SAMN10266501, study PRJNA497801) | feces metagenome | isolation source: feces | host: Bos taurus | place: China: Prairie of Fairy Mountain | collected 2017-08-14 | reverse complement strand
GTAATTGAATTAGGTGCAACAGATGCGGCAGCATTTTCACAAAAGGGTATTCCAGCGGCTACCTTTGTTGCTATGAATCCAGAACCATCAAGATATTATCATACAAGACTCGATACTGTTGATATGATTAAACCACAGGCGATTGATGCTGGCGTTAAAATCGCCCTTGAAACAGTATTTTTATATGATGAAAAAGGAATTTAATTTATGAATTCTAAAAATCTTAATCATAAGCTTACGGGTACTGGTGCATTACTCAATGAAAACGGAGCACTTCGTGAAGCTGGTTGGGCAAACAGTCTTGTGTATGACTATTCTCGTTCAATGGTAAAGGCTAATAAATCAAGGCTTAAAGAATGGGACTACTACCACGTAATAGACAGTGAAGGTAAATATGCCATTTCTTTTACTTTTGCTGATAACGGCTATATGGGTCTTATAGATTGCTCTGTTTTCGATTTTATTACAAAAGAAAAGTTTTCTGCAACAGAAGTTCCGATTATGCCAATGGGTAAATTGAATTTACCAGCTACAAGTGAAAAAGGTGACATTTCTTTTAAAAATAAGAGTTGCGAATTTCATATAGATAGAACTGAAACAGGAAGACATTTTTATTGCGATTTTAAAAGAAACTTTAACCATACAGAGATAGTTGCCGATATTTATTTAGAGCAACCGCCAATGGATACAATGGTTATTGCAACACCTTGGAAAGAAAATAAAAAAGCATTTTATTATAACCAGAAAATTACTTGTATGAAAGCAAAAGGCTCTGTAACAGTAAAGGGTAGAACATACAACTTTGATGATAGTAAAGATTACGGAATTCTTGACTGGGGCAGAGGTGTGTGGACTTATGACAATACTTGGTATTGGGGCATTGGTAGTGGTACAGTAAATGGCAAGCCATTTGGATATAACATTGGTTATGGTTTTGGTGATACCACGAATGCCAGTGAAAATATGCTCTTTTATGATGGTAAGTGTCATAAATTAGATTTAGTTGATTTTTGTATTCCAGAAAATGTTATGGAAACCTGGAATATGACATCAAATGATAACAGATTTAATATGCAATTTACACCATTCTTCAATGACAGAACAGACATTTCTGTAGGGCTTATGTCACAGCACGCCGACAAATTATTTGGTATGCTGAATGGTGTGGCAATTCTTGATGATGGTACAGAATTAAAAATAGAAAATATGTCTGTTTTTCACGAAAAAGTGCATAATAAATGGTAATAAATAAGATATACTAATTTTCGGGGGTGCTTTTATGCTTTGTCAGAATTGTAAAAAAAATGAAGCGAATATGCACATGAAAAGAATAATAAATGGTAGTGCTACAGAGGTACATCTTTGTAGTGACTGTGCTCGCTCACTTGGTTATGGCGATAGTTTTGGTAGCTTTGGCTTAGGCTTTAGTGACCTTTTCAGTGATTTGTTGGGTAGAACAGAGAACAGCATCTCTGGTGCATCTCAATTAAGATGCTCACTTTGTGGTAAAAGTTTTAATGATATTGCTGAAAGTGGAAGAGTAGGTTGTGCAGAATGTTATATAACTTTTTATGATAAATTGTTGCCTACATTAAGAAAAGTTCATGGTAAAGCAACTCATCAGGGTAAGGTTCCGCTTAATCAAACAGAAGCTAAATCTCAGACTAATGTGGATATTGACTCGTTAAAGCAAGAACTTAAAAATGCGGTTGAGCGTGAAGATTACGAGCTGGCTGCAAAGCTTCGTGACCATATACTTTTTTTGAGTGGGGGTGCTGAATGATGGGGGCAAAGTGGTATTTAGGCACAGGTGTGCAGAATGATGTTGTCATAAGCACAAGTGTTCACCTTGTGAGAAATTTAAGAGAATTCCCATTTCCGCAGATGCTTTCTTTGCAAGATAAATTAAAGGTTAATTCACTTGTTAAAGATGCTACTGATTCTTTAGTGAATCATAATTTTAATTACCTTGAGATGAAAACACTTTCACAGTATGAGGTTGTATCACTTGCAGAAAGACACTTAGTAAGTCCTGAGTTTGCTTCTTCTCGCGATGGCAGAGCACTTTTAATTACTGATGATGAAGCCCTTAGTATAATGCTCAATGAAGAAGACCATATTCGTTTTCAGGTTATGTACGCTGCATTTTCATTAGATGAAGCTTACAGAACTGCAAATGAAATAGATGATGCCCTTTCTCAAAAATTGCAATTTGCATTTGACGAAAGAATTGGTTATTTAACACAAGACCCTACAATTATCGGTACAGGAATGAAAGCCTCTGTAGTACTTCATTTACCTGGACTTGTATCTTTAATGCAGATACCAAAGCTTATTTCTACAGTGCAGAAGTTAGGACTTACATTAAGAGGCTCTTATGGTGAGGGGGCAGCTGCTAAAGGTGATATGTTCCGTCTTAGCAACAGTATAACCTTAGGTATTTCTGAAAAAGCTGCGATTGAAAATTTAAAATCTATAACTTTACAGATTGCAGCTCAGGAAAGAGTTGCAAGAGAAGAAATTTTAAAATCAGGTGTAATTGAGGATAAAATTTTCAGAGCTTATGGTACTCTCAAATATGCAAGGCTTATTGATACTGATGAGCTTATGGATTTAATGTCTCTGGTGCGCCTTGGTGCGGTTAAGGGTTTAATTAATATTGATACTGCGAAAATTGAGGGTATGATGATTAATATGCAGCCCGCGACAATTTCGCTTTCTGTTGACAGACCTTTAGACAGAAACGGACGAGATGCATTAAGAGCTAAGCGGGTACGGGAAATGTTGGAGTAACAGTTTATGACTTTAAAAATAGAAAATAAAAAACAACTCGGAGCTTCGCTTCTTTTAACGCTCGGGGCGTTTATATGGGGTAGTGCATTTGTTGCTCAAAGTGAAGCATTAGACATTTTAGGTCAATTTACTTTTTTAGCTTCGCGTTCATTTTTAGGTGTTTTGACACTTATTCCTGTTGCAATCATTTTTTATAAAAAAGGAAAGAAATCGGGTGTCGGTGAACACGGAGAATATAAATCATTTTTTTCAAAGGATTTAATTCTGAGTGGTGCACTTTGTGGGATGTTACTCTTTACTGCATCATTTTTGCAACAAGTCGGCATTGTTTCATCAGGTGTGGGTAAATCAGGATTTTTAACCACACTTTACATATTAGTAGTTCCAATTTTTGGCCTATTCTTAAAACGCAAGATAAAACCTATTATTGGGTTCTCAATAGCATTAGGTCTTTTAGGTATGTATTTTTTATGCGTAAGTGAAACAAGTGCATTGAATTTTGGAGACATAATGCTTATACTCTGTGCGGTTTGCTTTGCTATTCACATTATGGTAATTGACCATTTTGTGAAAAAAGTTGATGGTGTAAGGCTTTCAATGCTGCAATTTTTTGTTTGTGGTGTACTTTCATTAATCGCCGCCTTGATTTTTGAAACAATAGATTTTAATCTTTTAAAAGATGCCTTCGTTTCAATATTTTATGCGGGTGTTTTATCCTCGGGCGTTGCTTACACATTACAGATTATAGCCCAGAAAAATTTAAATCCTACAGTAGCATGTCTTATAATGAGTCTTGAGTCGGTTTTTGCGGCTCTTTCAGGTGCAGTTTTTGGCGAAAGACTTACAGGTAATGAAATACTTGGTTGTGTGCTCGTATTTGTTGCGATAATATTAGCACAGTTGCCAATTGAAAATTTAAAATTTAAGAAGCCATCTACAAATCAATGATTTGCAGATGGCTTCTTTTATTATGTTTTATTAGCTAATTTAAATACGTCATGCTGTGTGCCTAAAATCATAATGTGGTCATTCTCTACGAATTTGTAGTTGGCACCAGGAGCACCTGTTACTCTGTCATCATTTTTTACAACGATAATGTTGACGTGGTAGTTTTTACGGACATCAATTTCCTGAATAGTTTTGCCAATCCAACTGACTAAAACAGGTATTTCGTAAATTGCATATTCACCTGTAATCTGAATTAAATCAAATATGTTTTTAGCATTGTATTTAATACCTGTTTTTTCTGCAATTTCTCTTTCTGGATAAATTGTATCGTCAGCACCAATTTTCTTTAAAAGATTTGCTTGTCTGTCACGCTTGGCAACAGAAACAACTTTTTTTGCACCTAATTCCTTTAAAAGTGAAGTGATTTCGAGCGAAGCCTGAAAATCCTTACCGGTACAAACAAAGCAAATATCAAAGTTGTTTATACCTAAAGAACGAAGAACACCCTCATTCTGACAGTCACCGATAAATGAATCGGGGAAGATGCTATTTAAAGCTTCAACCTTTTCTTCGTTTTTATCTACTATTACAATGTCGTTACCAAGGTCAAGCATTTGCTTAGCTAAGTGCTTACCAAATCTGCCGACACCGATTACAAGTATTGATTGCATAATAATATCTCCTATAAATAAAATTCTTATCCTACTATAACATTTTCTTTCGGTCTGTCAATAGGTTCGTTAACTTTCTTTTCGGCAAAAGTTAAAAATAGTGTTAATCCGCCAACTCTACCACCAAACATAAGAGCAATAATAACAAGTTTCGAGACACCTGAAAGCTCTGTGGTAATTCCCTTTGAAAGACCAGAAGTGCTTATAGCACTTATTGTTTCGAAAATCGTATCGGTAATTGAGAAGTCGTCAACTGTGCAAATAACAGCAGTCGCTGTGAATACCGCTATAATATAAATAATTAAAATTGCAACTGATTGTTTGAGTGTTTCGGTAGGTATTGAGCGTTTGAAAACCTGAGGGTGAGTGTTATTTCGTGCTGCTGCAAGAGTAAAAACAAATAATACTGCAACGGTTGTGACCTTAATGCCACCACCAGTAGAAGCAGAGCCTGCACCTATGAACATAAGAAGGTCTGTGAGCATTTCACTGCCTTGCGAAATTTCGGAATAATCGAGAGTAGCAAAACCAGCATTTCTTGGTGTTACAGACATGAAAAAACCTTTGAGAACCTTTTCCCAAATAGGAGCACCCTCAAATGAATTCTTGTCCTCAAAAATCATAAAGAGTAATGCACCGCCAACAAACAAAATAAAGTTTGTTGCAAATACTAATTTCGAGTGCAAAGAATAATTCTTGAAATTGAATTTGTGGTTTACAATATCATCCCAAACAAGAAAACCAAGTCCACCGATTATGATTAACACTATTAATGTTATACAAATTAATGGGTCATTGCTATAATCAGTTAAAGAAGAAAAAGGCGACTTTATACCCATTAAGTCAAAGCCTGCATTACAAAAGGCTGAAACGGAATGAAAGATAGAAAAACCTATACCACGAACTAAACCAAATTCAGGGCAGAATCTGAAGCATAAAATTACTGCACCTAAAAATTCTGTGAAAAATGTTATAAAAAATATTCTTTTTAAAAGCTTAACAACACCGCTTAAACGAAGAGTACCCTCTGATTGCATAAGAACTCGTCTTTCATAAATACCTATTCGTTTTCTTAAAAAAAGAGAGAACATTGAAAGCACAATAATAAATCCTAAATTACCGATTTGCATTAGTAAAAGAATAACTACTTTACCAAAAAGTGACCAGTGAGTGTAGGTGTCATAAAGAACAAGACCCGCACCACTTATAGCACTTGTAGAAGTGAATATTGTATTTAAAACAGGTGTCATTTCTCCACTCTGTGAAGATATTGGCAGGGTTAAAAGAGTGGCACCTATTAAAGTTAAAAGTGCGAAGCTCAACACAATCGTCTGTGTGTATGTAAACTTCTCTCTTAGTTTTTCTAACATTTAAATTTCTCCATTTTCTAATAGCGTCGCAGACCCGTAATTCTGCATTGGCGAAGCCGTTATTCTTTCCAGAATTTTCTGTCAAGGCTTCTGTATTGAATTGCTTCGAATATATGCTTCTTTTCTATTGTTTCTGATTTATCAAGGTCAGCAATAGTTCTTGCTACTTTTAAAATTTTATCGTAAGCACGTGCAGAAAGTCCTAATTTTTCAAAAGAATTTTCTAAAATCTTTGCGGCATCTTCACTAAGAACACAAAACTGCCTTGTCATAGAAGGAGTCATTTTTGCGTTGCAAGTAACAGTTGTTCCTTTAAAACGTTTTAACTGAATTGCTCTTGCTTCGTTAACTCGTTTCCTTATATCTTTGGAGCATTCACTCTCTTCCGTAGCAGAAAGCTGAGCGTAATCAACTGGTGGAACTTCTATGTGAATGTCTAATCTGTCAAGCAAAGGCCCTGAAACCTTTGAAAGATACCTTGCAGGTGCACCTTTAGGGCAAGTGCACTGTTTAGTAGGGTGTCCAAAAAAGCCACAAGGGCAAGGATTCATTGCACAAATGAGCATTACTGAACACGGGTATGTAAGAGCACAAGCGGCTCTTGAAATAGTAATTGTACCATTCTCAATGGGTTGTCTTAAAACCTCCATTGTGTTACGAGTGAATTCAGGTAATTCATCAAGGAATAATACACCATTGTGTGCAAGAGATAATTCACCAGGTTTTGGGATAGTTCCACCACCAGAAAGACCTGCTGGTGAAACTGAGTGGTGTGGTGCTCTGAATGGTCTGTAATTTATAATCGGGTTATCTTTTGAGAGATTTCCTGAAAGTGAATAAATTTTAGTTGTTTCTAATGCCTCGTCAACAGTAATATCAGGTAAAATTGTCGGTATTCTTTTGGCGAGCATACTTTTACCTGAACCTGGAGGGCCAATCATTAAGGCGTTGTGACCGCCAGCAGCCGCAACCTCTAAAGCTCTTTTTACTTCGTACTGACCTTTTACATCTTTAAAGTCAGGTAAATAATCAGGTACTTCGAATGTGGTAAAGGGTTTAACCTTTACAGGTTCTAAAATGTTGAAGTCATTGATATGCTCGACAACCTCTTTTAATGTTTTTACACCGTACACTTTAATGTTTTCAATTACTGCTGCTTCCTCACAGTTATCAAAAGGTACATAAATTTCTTTAACACCATGTTCCTTAGCGGCAATAACCATTGGTAAAACGCCTTTGATACTCTTAATCTCGCCAGAGAGAGAAAGTTCACCTACAAATGCAGCTTCCTTGTAATCTCCACGAATTTGTTGTGTCGCAGAAAGAACAGCTATTGCTAAGGGTAGGTCGTAATAAGAACCTTCCTTTTTTGTATCAGCAGGGGCGAGATTGAATGTGTAATGATACGAAAAGCTCATATCGAGTCCAGAGTTTTTAAGTGCGGCAGTAACACGGTCTTTAGCTTCACTTACCGCTGTGTCAGGAAGCCCTACTATACTTACAGAACCACCTTTACTAGCAGATGACATACTTAATTCAACATCTACCATATAAGAGTTAAGTCCCACAAGACCGACACTTTTAATTTTAGAAAACATTTTTACACCTACTCTTCTGTAGTTTCGTCAGTAGAATTGTTGTTTGTAGAAATTGTCGTGTTTTCAGTGAAATCTTCTATTTCCTCCGTAATTGTTTCCTCATATAAAGCAGGGGAGAATTTAAACCATTTCTGTTTCTTTATATATAAAATTAATAAAACGGTGATTAAAGCCATTATAGAAATCATTAAACCGAAAACAAGTCCCTCAGGAACATATTTGAAAGTAATTGTATGATTGCCTTCTGTGACTCTCACACCTAAAAGAGCATCACCTATAATAACAATATCCTCATCGTTTACTTTTTCGCCATCAATATAAACTGACCAGCCAGTGTCATAATTTATTGATGTGTAAATAATTCCGTCCTCACCTGCTTTAAGTGTGCCTGTAATTTCAGTTTCTTCAAAGCTTTCTATATTTAAAGAATCTGCTTTTAATTGGTCGTAGCCTGATTTGAATTCTTCGTCATTAAGTGTAACTGCGTAAAGATAGGTGTAGCCAGTTGTACCCTCTGTAATAGGTGCATAAACAGAAATAGTGTCGCCTTTTTCCATATAACCTAAATCAAGGATATGTGGCTTTGTGTCAATTGGCTGAGAAATTGCGGTGCCGTCAGAAAGTGAAACAGTAATTCTTTCAACAGAATTTGAGCCTGTTTTAAAGTAGATGTAAGCATTACCACTTTCCTGAACAGTTAAATCGTACGTTAATGATGCATCGGCTGAGTCGCCTGTGACTGTGTAAGGGTAGCAACCTGAGTCACCATAGCCATCGTAATTACATGTTGTGTTGTTGGTTGATACTTTGTCTAAAGTAATGTCGTAGAAAACCTGATTTAAGCCAGTTGCACTCTGGAAGAGAGCACTTTGAACTTCAAATGGGTTAGAGTTGTCGTGTGACCATATTTCAATATCTTCATTTGCTCTGAATGCAATAGGAAGAGTGTAGTTGTTTTCATAAGCTACAAATTTACCCTTGCTAAAAAGTCTGTTGTAATACTCTTCGTTCATTGGAGAGGTTGAGCCCTGGTCATTGTCAACAATATAATCAAGTGCAAAAAATGCGTTATAAACGGGTGTTTGTCTGTGATAAGTGTAGCTATTGATGTAGTTACCAAACATACCTAAGTGATATTGCATATTTGAAACCTTTTCGTAAGCCATTGAAGAGAATGTTGAAACGCCGTTGTAGTAGTACCAGCAAGGGTCCATTCTTGCACGAAGTGAGGTTAACTCCATTCTATAGTTATCGTTACCCTCGTATTCGTCAATTTTATCCTTTAAAATCTGGAAGTCGTCATAATCGCTGACAAAGTTTGTTTTTGGTTGGTCCATACTGTAATTGTTTGTATTAGCAACGATATATTCTGCACAGCAGGAGCAAAGAAGTAATGCACAAACTGCCATCTTGGGAAAATTCTTACTATGCAAAATACCAAGAGCAAGACAATAAATTCCAACGAATGCTACGCATATCCATACACCGACCTCAGAGAAATTCTTGGAGCCGATTTCCTGAACCATTATAACAAAGAAAATTATTGCTGTGCCTACACCTATAATTTGTCTTCTTGTATATTCTTTGATGAATGTAAGTGCTCTGAATGCAAAAATTAAGAGCAAGAATGAATACATATAAGAAAATCTGTATGGTAAATCGTTAGGGAAGTGGAAACCATGCCAGATGTAGTTTAAATAGTTGGTATAACAGCTTGCAAACATTACGCCTAAAATTCCGCAGCTCAATATTTTTTCTTTTCCAGAAATCTTGTTTGAGAAAATAAAAAGTGGAACCAACATAACTGTTAAAATGCCACAATAAACATTAGGCAAAACATCCTCGCCACTGCTACGGATTGTAGGGTCCAAATAAGCTAAGTGGTTAGCTAAAAAGTCGAAAACTGAAAAATATGTTTTCAATTCCTCTGGGAATGTTCCACTTGTTGCAGAGCAATTCTGGAGTACAAAATATACAGGAATAAGTGCAAACGCAGAAAGACAAGCAGACATTACTGATGAGAATGCGAAAATAGAGCCTGTGTCAAAAAACCTTGAGTTTCTTAAAGAGTTGATAACATAGCTTAAAGTTGATTTTATATTGTTCTCACGTTCTTTTAATTTGCCACAATATGTGCTTGATAGCTCATATTGTGTAAAGTAGTTATAAATGAAGAATAAAACTGAGAAAATACAAACCATATAAGCCATATAATAGTTTGTTAGGAATGTGAGTGTTAATGAAACAATATAAAGTGACGCCTTGCGTTCTCTTATAATTTTATCAATACCAAGCATTACAAGAGGGAAAAGGTAAAATGAATCAATCCACATTACATTCCAGTAGTACGCAATAAAATATCCGCTACAAGCGTAAAGTACACCGAAAGCAGAGATTATCGGTGATTGTTCTGATGAATATTTTTTTCTTAAAAAATATGAGAATGTAAATGAAGCGGTCATAGCCTTTAAAATAATCATAATTGCAATAGCTTCGGGCATATTTTTGTGACCGACTAAAAGCATTACTAAGGCAAATGGTGAAGAAAGGTAGTTATAAAAATTACCTAAAAATGTTCCACCACCGCCTGATGTCCATGAATAAAGGAAGCTGTCAAAATTTACAAATCTCTCGTAGAATTCTGCGAAAAGTGGACCATATTGGTGGTAAAGGTCCATTCTTAAAATGGTTTTATCACCAAAAGGGATTAAGTCAAAGCAGTAATAAACCACCATCATAATTAAAAATGTGCAACCTGCCGCTAAAAAAGAATAGCGGTTATCATAAAAGAATCTTAGGTATTTGTTTTCTTGGAATTTATTCTTCATTGTTTTCTCCTGTGATTTTATTAATAATTAAAACA
>RHMF01012075.1_pt1 | contig 10253 bp, 14 predicted proteins | sample 5365151 | NCBI WGS metagenome assembly RHMF01 (sample SAMN10266501, study PRJNA497801) | feces metagenome | isolation source: feces | host: Bos taurus | place: China: Prairie of Fairy Mountain | collected 2017-08-14 | reverse complement strand
CGTGAAAAAGTCCCTGTGCCGCTACAACTGCGGCGGGCAGGAAATCACCGTTTATCACATTTTTGCGCAAATCGATCTGCCCTGATCCAAACAAGCACCGCCGGATGGCTTTCCCATCCGGCGGTATTTTTTGCTTTTAGAAATCGTCCACCACATCGTAATCGATGCCGTTGAAGATGGCGGGCTTCACCGGGCGGCTGCGCAGCAGCTCGATAAAGTCCTTCAGATTGTCCACCCGCTCGGGCAGCCAGGTGGCATACTTGCCCACCTGTTTAACCACATGGGCATCGCTGGCACCGATGGGCTGTAAGCCCAATTCCTTACACCAGCGCAGGGCCGTGCGGTTGACGTCCATGGGGGTGGAGCCGTTGAGGACCTCCACACCGTGCAGGCCCTTCACCCAGCCCAGGTTTTCCTCCAGGCCCCGGTTGTTGTTCCGGAAGGGGTGGCAGGCGCAGCAGAAGCCCTTCTGCTCATTGACGTAGTCCAGCCAGGGCTGGGCGCCGATCCGGTGGTCCGGAAATTCCTTCACACCCCAGGTGGTGATATCGCCCTGAAGGGAGAAGTATTCCAGACCCACGAAAATGGGGAAATCGATCTTTCGGCTGTATTCCTCGGCAAATTCCCTGCCGCCCATGCTGTCATGGTCGGTAAGGCAGACACCGTCCAGGCCCTTTTCCCGGGCGATTGCCACAATCTGTTCCAGGGTAATGAAGCTGTCGGTGGAATGGGGCAGTGCGTGCAGGTGCATATCAACCAGCATGGAATTACCTCCTGAAAATTTGGATCAGTTTCTCGCAGAGGGCATCCCAGCTCAGACGCGCCACCTGCTGTTCATCGGGAAGCTTTGCCTGCCGGGCATCATCCATGGCCCGGGCAAGGCGCTTTTCAAAATCCGGAAGGGTTTCCGGAATGGGTTCATCGGTATTTCGCATTTTGGGGGGCGCCACAAAAAGGGTGCCGTTTTCCGGCAGGGCCTTGTCCAGCCAGGGCCGGATGCCGGGAAGGTCGGTACAGATGGTCCGCAGGCCGCAGGCCATGGCTTCGATCAGCACCAGCGGCAGGCCCTCATAAAACGAGGGCAGAATGAACGCATCGCTCTGATTCATCCGACAGGCCAGTGTCTTCTGGTCCAGCTTGCCCAGGAAGGTGACGGTGCAGGGGCACTGCTCCGCCATGGTCTTCAGCTTTGCCAGCTCCTCCTCGCTGCCGCAGCCGCCTGCCAGCAGAATTTCCACCGCTTCCGGCTGCTTCAGATCCTTCAGGCAGCTGAGCAGGCTGTATACGCCCTTCTTTTCCGACAGCTTTCCGGCGAAGATATAGCGAAATTTCTCACTGTCACGGGCGGCTTTTGCCCCTTCATCCCGGAAGAAAACATTGCTGTTGTAGCCGGTTCCCACCACCGTGACCCGGTGGGGCTCCAGTCCGAAGATATCGCAGATCTGCTTTTTCTGGGCCTCGTGGAGGGCAAAAATGCCGTTCAATTCCCGGATCCCCTCTTTTATCCAGTCGCCCTGCCAGGCATTTGTGGCCAGCTGGCGCAGATCGGAGCCATGGCACTGGCCGTAGACCGGAATTTCCGGGAACATCTCCCGGGCCAGGGCTGCCAGAAAGTAAAGATGATGGCACAAAATCACATGGGGCCTGAATTCCGCAACAGCAGCCTTCAATGCAGAACGGAAGGCCTGCATTAGCTGCCGGGTCATGGCCTCGCTCAAATCCCGGTACCGGGTAGAGGCGTAGGGCATCTCATCGGACATGCCGCAGACCGGGAAGGGCAGCTGCCCGGTCTGATAATACACCGGATAGGCCGCCACACCGGCAGGCAGCCGGATCTCATCCTCTGCCACGGTGCCGCAAAGCACCGCCTGCTCATGGCCCTGGGCGGCAAAGCCCCGGACCAGCTCTGTCAAATAAACGCCGCTGCCGGTGCTGTCCGGCTTCTGGGCGGTAAGACTCAAAATGCGCATAATCGGATCTCCCTGTGGGTTGTTTTTCTCATCATACCACAAAAAGTGCCGAAAAACAACGTTTTTACAGATCCCGCCAGAGGGAAAAGTCCCGCCTGCCACTGGACAGGCAGGCGGGATAAGGAGGGGGAAATTACAAAGATGTAAAGTTCACGAAATTAGTCCAGAACAGGGCTCCAGGCCAGCTCCATGATCTCATCAACATTGTCCATGTTGACGATCAGGCCCAGACGGACATAGCGGCCAACGACCTCTTCCAGGGTCTTGGCGGTGAAGTCCTGAGCCAGACCGAACTGCAGGGAGGTGTTGATCATGACGTTCATCTCGAAGTCGCCGCCGTTCCAGCCGCGATCCAGCAGCAGCTGGGTAGCCTCTTCGGGGTTCTCACGCATCCAGGCATGAGCCTTCTGGACAGCCTGAACGATCTTCTTTGCGTGGACGGGGTTCTCCTGAACGAAGGTGCGGTTCATGGCGATAACGCAGCAGTTCTCGTCAGCGAAGTCGGAGTCCAGCAGAGAACGGACAGCGCGCAGCTTGCCTTCCTTAACCATAGCGTAGGCGAAGGTATCGGACAGCAGGCAGGCAGAGATCTCACCGCGCTCCATGGCAGCGACACAGGCATCGGAGGAAACCTGGATCAGCTCCACGTCGGTCTGGGGGTTGATGCCGTCAGCATCCAGCAGAAGGCTGGTGATGTTGTAGTCGGAAGCGCCGATACCGTTGGGAACGGAGATCTTGGTGCCGATCAGGTCAGCAGTGGTCTTGTACTCGGAATCAGCCAGAACGTACAGGGTCTTGCAGCCGATGTGAGCGCCGCCAACGAAGGTACGCCGTTGGTGATGGGAACCAGCATGGTGGCGATGTGACCGACAGCAACGGTAGCCTGCTGGGTGCCCAGAGCCTCGGTGTAGGAGGTGCCCTTGAAGCCCTCAGCCTTCAGACCGGCCTGCTCATAGAAGCCCAGGTCGTCAGCCACGGTGGGGCCGGAGGTGCAGCCGTCGGACATGTAGAACAGGACGGACTGGCCGTAGAAGGGCTCCTGCTCCATGGCAGCCTGCTCTTCAGCGGTGGGGGTCAGGTCGAAGTTGGCCATGTCAATGGCGCGGCCTTCCATGTCAACGGGGGTGAACAGAGCTTCCCAGTTGCCGGTCTCGAAAGCTTCGACGCAGTCCATGTGGACATCGGAGACGTTGACTTCGACCTCAACGCCGTCCTGGCCCATTTCGATCTGACCGTCGTTGTTCAGGTCGCCGGCCAGCTCGCCCTCTTCGTTGGGCTTGCATGCGGTCAGGGACAGCAGCATAACCAGGGCCAGCAGCATAGCAATGATTTTCTTTGCATTCATGGTGGATTTCTCCTCTTTCAAAAATTTATTCAAACGCGGTTTTTCCGCGCATTGAATCGGATTTACTCGCCTTTCTTACCGGCGAAGTGGAGCTTGTTCAGGATATCGTTCCGGTATTCCACGAATTCGCGGGAGGAACGGTCCCGGGGGAAGGGCTGCTCGATCTTGATATCGGCGATGACGCGGCCCGGATGGGCATCCATAACCAGAACACGGGTGCCCATGTAGATGGCCTCGTCCACATCGTGGGTGACCATGATGGCCAGCTGCTGCTTCTCCTGCCAGATCTTCAGGATCTCATCCTGCATGTTCATGCGGGTGAAGGCATCCAGCGCGCCCAGAGGCTCGTCCAGCAGCAGGATGGGGGGCTCGTTGATCAGGGAGCGGACCAGGGCCACACGCTGGGCCATACCGCCGGAGAGCTGACCGGGATAGTCATTGCGGAAACCCTCCAGGCCAATGACCTTGATCATGTTCTCCACCTTGTCCTCGTTGCCCTTCAGCTTGCCCTGCATTTTCAGGGAGAAGGCGATGTTATCGTACACCGTCAGCCAGGGGAACAGGGTGGCCTTCTGGAACATCATGCCCCGGTCGGGACCGGGATCACCGATTTCCTTGCCGTTGACGGTCAGGGTGCCGGTGGTGGGCTTGATGAGGCCTGCCACCAGACGGAGCATGGTGGACTTGCCGCAGCCGGAGGGGCCAACCAGGGAGATGAACTCGCCGCTTTCCATGGAGGTGGTGACGGAGGTCAGAGCATGGGTGACCTCATCGGTCTCCACCTTGGCAAAGCTCTTGGAGACATCTTCTAATTTCAGTACAACTTTCTGCTTCTCCATTACTTCTCTCCTCCATTCTGCCAGCGCAGCACATAGCGCTTCACGGCTTCGAGGGTCTTGGTGACCACGGTGAAGATGATGCAGATGACGAACAGAGCAGCAAACATCTTATCGTAGCTGGCCCAGGACTTACTCCAGTTCATGTACCAGCCCAGGCCGGACTTGACACCCAGCATCTCAGCGATCATGATGGCGGTGCAGGAGGAGCTCATGGCCTGAGTCAGGCCGGAGAAAATAGAAGGCATGGCATGGGGAATTGCCACCCGGAACACCAGCTGGCGGTTGGAAGCGCCCAGGGTACGGGCAGCTTCAAAGAATTCCTGATCCACATTGGCAATGCCGTTCATGGAAGCCACGGTGACGGCGAACCAGGAGCCCAGGGCAATGATGAACACGGCACCGCCGAAGAGGCTGGAGGCTACGACCATCATAATGGGGATCCAGGTGGAGGTGGGGATGGGGCCCAGGAACTTGATAATGGGGTCGATCCAGTAGCGGCAACGCTTGGAGTAGCCGCAGGTAATGCCGGTGATCAGGCCCAGGATGGAACCGCTGAAATAGCCCAGGAACAGCAGCCACAGGGTGTGCATGGTGCATTCCAGAATCATCATACGGTCCTTCCAGAAGGCATTCAGCACGAAGTTCAGGCAGGGCACGAAGGGCTGGGTCAGAATACCGGTCTTCAGGGTCAGATAATCATAGAAGGCCAGCAGCAGGAACAGGGCGGAGAACAGCGGTGCCTTATAGCGCAGCTTTTCATAAGGGGTCTTATCCCCCTTCACCCGCTTGTAGGCGGTATACCAGCCCCAGATATTGTAGGCCACTACCAGAATGATCAGGCAGGTCAGATACACACCGGGATTGGCATTTCTTCCCTTGTCGGGGATCAGCATGTACTCGCCAATGGCAATCAGGCCGCAGGCCAGGGGCAGGATCATAATGATCAGCTCAAAGAATCGCTGGATCGGGGTCAGTTCCTTCCGTTCCAGGTCCTTCAGCTGCTGCCGGGTCAGCTGCTGGGGCTGGCCGGCAGGCGTGGTGTTGGATTCCATAGGACTTCCCTCCTGTACATAATTTCGCCACGATACTCTCTATCTTTAGCACATATGGAAGCAAATGTAAAATAGCGAAAACTGATAAATCCTGCCTATCTTTTCATATTTCGATTTCCTCATTTTCCCGGAACTCCGTTTTCTTGTTTTTTGTCCAGATTGCATCCTGTTTTACCGGATATCATCGGTCTGTTCCATGGATTTTATCGGGTATAACCGATTGTTTTATCTGTTCATTCCGTTTTTCGATGGTTTCGGCCCGTATGCAACGGTTTCAGGCAGAATTTCTCTGAAAATCCCCCGGTTCCCCTGGAAAAAGGCCGTTTTTTCATCTTCTATCATATCCGTTTTCGTTTCTATCGTTTTTTTCGATAGTTGGACCCTTTATCGTACTTTTCGATACCGCTTGACTTTTTCTGCCATGGCATACTATTATACCATTGTACAATTATGAGCATATGTAGCCTGATATCTTGTTGCGCAAACTGTCCGTCGATGGTTTGTGCTTTTTTGCAAGGTCATGTCCCCTGGTGGGAAATTCGCGGAAAGAGGATCGAAGTATGAATATCAGCTTGAAACAGCTGGAGGTTTTTGTTACCATAGTGGAATGCGGCAACTTCACGGAAGCAGGCCGGAAGCTGTATCTGGCCCAGTCCACCGTCAGCAGCCATATTACCGCCCTGGAGGAGACCCTGCGGGTTTCTCTCTTCCGCCGGGAGTCCAAGCGCACCATTGAGCTGACCGCCGACGGCAAGCGGGTTTACCAGTATGCCAAGGATGTGGTGGGCAAGTGCCTGATCCTGGAAGAGGCTGTGGCGCTGGAAGAGCGGCGGGAGCTGGTGATCGGCGCATCCACTGTCCCCTCCAAGAGCCTGCTGCCGGAAAAGATGATGCAGTTCCAGCGCAGCCACCCGGAGTGCTGCTGTGTGGTCCGGGGCGGCGACAGCGAGCAGATCCAGCAAATGGTGCTGGACGGCGATGTGCAGCTGGGCTTTGTGGGCAGCACCGATAACCGTCAGCAGCTGTGCTATGAACGGATCGCCCAGGACCATCTGGTTCTGATCACCCCCAATACCCCCCGGTTCGCCCGGCTGAAGGAGCGGGGTACCCTGGGCAAGGATCTGCTGGGTGAACCCCTGATCTTCCGGGATCGGGGCAGCGGCACCCAGAAGATGATCGACAATTATCTCAGCACCCGGGAGGGTTTCACTCCGGACGTCCGGTTTTATGCCGCCGATCCGGAGATGATCCAGGCTCTGGTGGCCCAGGGAGCCGGTGTATCCATCCTCTCCGCCCTGTGTGTGGAGGAACGGGTAAAATCCGGCGAGCTGCTGGCCTTTGAGCTGGATGAGAATCCTTTGTACCGCAATATTTATATGGTGTATCAGCGCAAGGGCACCTTAAGCGAGCTGACCAAGGCTTTTGTGTCCATGATGCGCGCAGGCATCACCGAATAATTCAGAAAACCGGCCGTGGTACGGCCTTAAGCTGCAAGAAAGAAAGGAATATGAATTATGAGCAATATCATCGTTGTTGACGCCCTGGGCGATCAGTGCCCCATCCCCGTTGTTAAGACCATGAAGGCTGTGGCCGCCATGACCGAGCCCGGCACCCTGGAAGTCCATGTGGACGGCGAAGTTCCCGTTCAGAACCTGATCCGCTTCGCTGCCGACCGCGGTCTCAGCGTTGCCTCCGAGAAGATGGACGAGAAGCACTATGTGGTGAAGATCATCGTTTCCGATCCCGGTGCCACCGCCGCCAAGAACGAGAATGCCGTCACCTGCATTCCTGGTCATCGCCATCGGCTCCAACTGCATGGGCTCCGGCGACGATAACCTGGGCGCTACCCTGATGAAGGGCTACATCTATGCCGTTTCCCAGCAGGAAGAGCTGCCCAAGGCCATCCTGTTCTACAACGGCGGTGCCAAGCTGACCGTGGAAGGCGCTGTTTCCGTTGAGGACCTGAAGAACATGGAAGCTCAGGGTGTTGAGATCCTGACCTGCGGCACCTGCCTGAACTTCTACGGCCTGGGCGACAAGCTGGCTGTGGGTTCTGTGACCAATATGTACACCATCGTGGAGAAGCTGACCTCCGCTTCCAAGGTTATCCGGGTATGATCTACTTAGACAATGCCGCCACCACCCAGAAAAAGCCTCCTCAGGTTCTGGAAGCCATGGTGGAGGCCTTGCAGAGCATGGGCAATTCCTCCCGGGGAACCCACGGCGGCGCTCTGAAGTCCGCCCGGAGCGTGTTTTCCGCCCGGGAAAACATCTCCCGGCTCTTTAACGGCCCCGGCCCGGAGCAGGTGGTCTTCACCACCAATGCCACGGAAGCCCTGAACATCGCCCTGGGTGGTCTGTTCAGCAAGGGTGACCATGTGATCACCACCGCCCTGGAGCATAACAGCGTCCTTCGGCCCCTGTACCGGCTGGAGGAAGAGGGCATCATCGAACTGTCCATCGTTCCTGCGGATAAGCAGGGCTGTGTGGATTATGCCGACTTCTCCCGGCTGATTCAGCCCAATACCCGGGCCATCGTCTGCACCCAGGCATCCAACCTGACGGGTAATGCTCTGGATCTTTACAAGATCGGCCAAATCGCACACAGCAATCATCTGCTGTTTGTGGTGGACTCCTCCCAGGGTGCCGGTGTGCTGCCCCTGGACATGGAGGCCATGCACATTTCCGTCCTGTGCTTCACCGGTCACAAGGGCCTGATGGGTCCCCAGGGCACCGGCGGACTGTGCGTGGCAAAGGATGTGGATATCCGGCCCCTGAAGGTTGGCGGCTCCGGCGTCCAGTCCTACAGCCACACCCACCCCACCGAAATGCCCACCCGCCTGGAGGCCGGTACCCTCAACGGACACGGTCTGGCAGGTCTGGCTGCCGGTGTGGAATGGCTGCTGGAAACCGGCATCGACAAGATTCACGCACGGGAAGTGGAGCTGGCAAAGCGGTTTTACGACGGTGTGAAGGACATCCCCGGTGTCAAAATTTACGGCGATTTCTCCGGCTGGAACCGTACCGCCGTGGTCACTCTGAATCTGGGGGACTATGATTCCGGCGAAGTGTCCGATGCCCTGTGGGAGGACTATGAGATCGCCACCCGTCCCGGTGCCCACTGCGCCCCCCTGATGCATATGGCATTGGGAACTGTGGAGCAGGGCGCTGTGCGCTTCAGCTTCTCCTGGTTCAATACCGAGGAAGAGGTGGACACCGCCATCAATGCCGTAAAGGAGCTTGCCCAATGAGAGCCAAAGAGCTGAAACTGATCGTCACCTTCCATACCACCACCGCTGCCATGGCCATGGAAAAGGCCTGCGCCGCCGCCGGAATCCCCGGCAGACTGATCCCCGTGCCCCGGGAGATCACCGCAGGCTGCGGCATGTCCTGGAAGGCAGATCCCAAGGATCGGCCCGCCCTGGAGGCCTTCGTGGCCGAAAAGGGCATCACCGTCGCCGGCTGGTATGAGCTGATGCTGTAAAGGAAAATCGCCGGATGGGGCTTCCCCATCCGGCTTTCTCTTTGTATTCCCCCGAAAAAATATCGGACTTCCCCAAATCTGCACCAAAATATGATGTCAGATTATGCATACACATCTGCAGAACGGCAAAACGAAAATGCGAATATAGCAGCAGGAAACAGCCGCCCGGCGGTGCGACCGATAAGGTCACACCGCCGGGCATTATTTATGTGAGGGCACACAGCGGCGCAAAAGAAATGTTTTTCTGCCGGTTGCAATTTACAAACATTATACAGACCCCCGCTTTTGGATTTTACATGGAATGAAGATGATGAAACCATGCGGTACAGAAAAGCAAATTTCAAAAAGACAAGGAGATTTTATTTATGAAAAAACTGATTTGTGTAATTCTGACCCTGGTTATGGCGCTGAGTTTGGCAGCCTGCGGCAGCGGGGAACCCGCATCCGTGTCCACTGACGGCTCCACCTCCATGCAGAAGGTGATCAGCGCCGCCCTGAAGATGATCACCGATATGGAGCGGATCGGCGATCATTGCACCAACATCGCCGAATGGGTGGAATTTTCCGTCACCGGCATCCATAAAGACTGCCAGTAAGATGTAAAATGTATGTAAAGTCCATCTGAAAACTTGAATTCTGCTTCCAAAATAGATAGAATTGGAAAAAACACAAGGAGGTGCCCCAATGATATGGTGTGTAGAGGATGATGCCAGCATCCGGGATATTGAAGTATATGCCCTCACTTCTACCGGATTTGAGGCAAAAGGCTTCGAAGACGGTGACGGCTTCTGGAATGCGCTGCAATCCGGTAAGCCGGAACTGGTGATCCTGGATGTGATGCTCCCCGGCAAAGACGGTGTCACATTGCTGAAGCTGATGAAAGCAAACGAAGCATTTGCGGATATTCCCGTGATCATGGCCACGGCCAAGGGTACGGAATACGATAAGATCCAGAGCCTGGACTTAGGTGCGGACGATTATCTCGTCAAGCCTTTCGGCATCATGGAAATGGTCAGCCGGGTGAAGGCAGTGCTGCGCCGGTGCAAGCGGACGGCATCCTCCAAAGCACTGAAGCTGGATGGTCTTGTGCTGAATCCTGATGAGCATACCGTCACCATCGACGGGGAGAGAGTAATTTTGACCTATAAAGAATACGAACTGCTGCATCTGTTCCTCTCTCAGCCGGGCATCGCCTTTACAAGAGAGCAGCTCCTGGCTTCCGTGTGGAACACGGAATACCTGGGAGAAACCCGGACTGTGGATATGCACATCCGCACCCTGCGGCAGAAGCTGGGCAGCTACGGCAACATCATCGAAACCGTCAGAAACGTAGGCTACCGACTGGAGAACAGCTATGACAAGTAAAATTTTCCGTTCCACTGTGGTTGTGGCGGTGGTGGTGCTGCTCTGTTCCCTGGGAATCATCATGGGCGTGCTGTACAGCCACTTTACCGATGTGCAGGTGCAGCAGCTGAAGGACGAGCTGAGCCTTGCGGTCACCGGCACAGAGCAGTACGGCAATGCATTCCTGGAGAATGTGGAGGCTGACCGTTTCCGTGTCAC
>RHMF01001651.1_pt1 | contig 10254 bp, 8 predicted proteins | sample 5365151 | NCBI WGS metagenome assembly RHMF01 (sample SAMN10266501, study PRJNA497801) | feces metagenome | isolation source: feces | host: Bos taurus | place: China: Prairie of Fairy Mountain | collected 2017-08-14 | reverse complement strand
GGAGATCCCCAGCCAATCCGGACCCTTGTCCAAAGCTGAGCTATACTTATAGACCGTTCTTTCCCTATAGTTTCGGGGCGCATAATGACTAAGCCACTCACTAAATGTAACAGTAACACTCATACGGCTTCCTCCTGTGGCACATCTGTCTATTAACCAGGTGCCTTAATCTCTGATACTAGGCGAATCAAAGTTTGATCTCTGCTTTTCTTATTAAGCTCACATTCCCATACTGTGAGCACTTTCCAGCCATCAGCCTGGAGATTTTCTGTGTGCTCTTTGTCCCGGTTAATGTTGCCGTTAATCTTCTTTTCCCAATATTCTGCGTTTGATGAAGGCCACACAAACCGGCCGCAGTCATGCATGTGCCAAAAACAGCCATGCACAAAGATCACCGTCTTATACTTCGGGAGCACAATATCAGGCTTTCCTGGGTACCTTTTATCGTTTTTGCGGTACCGAAATCCCTGTGAGAACAGATACTTTCGCACAACTTCTTCGGGCTTACTGTTTGTGCTCCGGATCCGTGACATATTATAGCTTCGCTGGGACTTAGTGTGGTTATCCATAACAGCACCTCTCAAAAGCCAAGCAGCTTTTTCAGCCAGCCAAGAATACCTACAGGCCGGTTCTTTGCCGCCTTTTCAGTTTGTGCAGGCATACTGCGCTGTTCCTCGGTGTCCTTTTTAGGTTCAGACGCTTTATGCAAAGGCCGCCCGGTGTATGGATTCGGATATTCTGTCAGGTCAGGCGGGGGATTACCCAGGATATATTTGATTACCATATCCCAGTCAGTTTCCAGATCTGAGAATCTGATACCGTAATTATCCGCCTGCAAATGAGTATGGGTATTCGGAATACATTCTCCCTTCCGCAGTATCACCGTCGTTGGTACACCCGGAACCAGCTTCTGGATGGAGGCGCAGCCTACCAAATCCACTTCTCTGTGAGGGAGATCATTTTCTCGGTCCCAATCTACCGACGCCATCACATACAGATGCGACAGCATATTTTGCCTTTGTCTGAAATTGAGTTTGCTCCACTCAATCAGCATCCAGCGCCCGCCTTTGCGGGTAGCCTTAACATCAATCAGCCAGCCATTGATTACCGCATCCTGATCGTCCCATTCTCCTCGGCGATAATAATTGAAATCCAGAGCAATATCCAGGCCATATCGGTCATGGAGCATTTTCGAAAAAGCCACTTCCGCCATCTTGCCTATCATATTGTCTCTGCTTATCTCGGATGTTCTCCGGGGTTTTGTGTCCGACTGTCCGAATTCAATCCGCTGTTGGTTTAGAGCACATGTCTGAGCAAAGCAAAGACAATGCTCATACTCTTGATCGTTCAGCCGAATAATCACAAAATCACCCCTTACAAATCACTTAGCTGCACCTGCCTGTCACAGGAGAAGATTGATCTAATTTGAGTATGGGAATAAGGCGCACGCTGTTGCTTTTCAACCATCTTGATAATATTCGATACAGTAACCGCGCTGCCATGAACCGATGTTTCCTGAACAATTTTTGCCAGCTGGCCGTCAATATTACTGCCAAATCCGCCAGCAACATATGAGAAGAAAGCCAGAGGCTTGCCGTCTGCGCCATACTTACTCAGATTGCCGATGTAGTTATGAACCATGCGGTTGTGATGGTCATTGGAAATCGTATACCGCCGGTATGCCTTATTGTCAATAATAGCCTGGTAGCCATCACTGTCAGATACAAGCAGCACGTCCGGTGTCAGTCCAATGGGGCCAACATGGCTGGTTTGGAATCCAAATGTATCACGGAACAGTTCAACAGTTGCTTTCTCAAAGTCAGTTGCTTCGTCTCTGCCCTTAAACGCCATTTCAAAGTATTCCGTCATAAATGCACCAATCGCACCATGCGGATACAGTCTCAGAAGCACATCGGCAACCTGACTGCTTGGCAATCCTGTTTTCTCAGAAATGGCATCGATGACACTTGCATTGATCGCGCCGATCGGCCGATGCAGGGACAGGCTGACAAACGCCTGTTTGATCTGCTGTTCAGCAATAATTGCCGCGGTAATCGTACGAGTATTGGCCAGATTTCTGGTATCCTTTGTATGCTCAGGATCAAGTCCGTACTTTCGCTGGAAGTATTCCTGCTCATGCGGCCGATCAATCAGCTTGGATCCATCGTTCAGCACTGCATCAACGTCCTCAATCCGTTCTGCAAAGATGTTGATCCAGCCATTGTCCCGATCGATAAACTGTGTATATTCCAGCCAGTTGACCATCGTGTTTGCAAGATCATCCAGATGACTGTAAGGATGCTCAATATTGACCTTTCCCGTACTCGGAGCATAAAGCGCAAAGAAATCGGGGGAAAGGCAGGCAATGCCATTCTCTCGGTATTCCAGGACTCTTCGAACCACATGCTCGTATGTGCTTTCCTTCTCGTCACATGCCTCGACTGCGATCACACGAGCAATCTCTTCCTGATGGAGACGATAACCCAGTCTGCCGTCTCTGAGAAGCTTCAGAAGGAATCTGAAGGGCCTGATTCTGAACCGCTCATGTACGCGGGTCTTTGAAGAAGCTGGTGACAGTGAAAACGGAGAGGGAAACTGATACTTCAGAACCTGATTGCGCAGAACACCCACTGGATCTTTTCCATCCACAATAGCTTCACCCGCAAGAGTAAGCTTCGTTTGTCCTGTTGCTTCATGCGTAAAGACCAGTCCTAAACTTGCCAGCCAAGCATAATACGTTCTGCCGCCTCCGCCTCTCTGATCGCGGCGCTCGCCAACCCGTTTCAGCCCACTGTCTTCCAATGCTTTTTCGAATGCTAAATGAGTATAGAGATTTCCTTGCCATTCACTGTGCAGCGATACTGCTGAGCAGCATGCCAACACTTCAGGAATGCTGTTAAGCTTTCTTTTCGGTCTGGTAACCCACCAATAATTAAGCATACAGACACCTCAAATCAGTCTTGGATGCTGGCCTCCATGGACTCATAAGGAATACCAGCAAAAGTCTTCAAAATTGCCTCAAAGATAATTCTTGCACCATCGCAGGGGACAGCCATACCGATCTGCTTACGAACAGATTCTTTGGAACCCTGGAAATGATAGTGATCGGGGAAGGTCTGCAGACGAGCGCGCTCACGATTAGTCAGTGCTCGGTTTTCAGACCAGTGGTAAATATGTGTACCGCCGCCGCCGGAACCAGTGACGGTGTAAGCAGGCTTGCTGGGATCCAGGCGCTTGTAAATCTGGCTGATCTTTGCACCGCGAACATTCAGCTGAAGATGCTCCGGAAGATCTGCAGTAAATGCGTTCTGGCCCGGCTTGATGTACTGCAGGCGTTCCACCACAGCCTTGGACTGCTTGGTCATTTCATTGTTAAATGCATCAGCAGGAATGGGAGGCTGTTCAATAGCGGTTTTGCAGGTAACGTCTTTATCTTTGTACAGTGCTGTGCTGGGAATCTTAAAATCATAAGGCAGGTCTTCACGAATGCCTACAATAATAACTCTGTGACGTGCCTGAGGAACACCATATTCCTCAAATTTATAGAGGTTAGGATAGATTCTGTATCCAGCTTCTTTCAGATCTTTCATAATGACCTGGAATGCATTGCCTTCGTTAGCACTGCGCAAACCACCAACGTTTTCGGCAAGGAACCATTGAGGCTTATGGCTCTTCAGAATCTTAACACCATAGGAATAAAGGGGACCGAATTTACCATCAAAACCTTTTTGCTCACCCACAACAGAAAAGTCGTTGCAAGGGAAACCAAATGCAAGTGCATCAATGGGAGGAAGACTCTCAAGGTCAATTTTTCTAACGTCTCCGCAAATAACACTGTCAGGTTCCTTGGGACAAATATTATGACGATAGGTATTGCAAGTATCGCTGTCATAGTCATTAGCCCAGGCATGCACAATTTGATATTCATCGGATTCAATTTTTGCAGTCATTGCACCGTACGCCAATCCGCCCGGTCCGCAAAACAATTCGCCTAATCTAAATTCTTTCATAGTATTCTCCTTATACTTCTTCACCATTGTATAGTACAAATTTTCTTACAAAAGACGCACCAACTGCGTCTGCTATTGTATCTAAGTCTGCAACTGTAAAGCTTTCTCTTTTCATTTTTGCGCTGAGACTTTGCGGTGAGATACCAATTCTTCGCGCAAGTTCTGCCATACTGATATTGGATCTGACACAAAGAACCTTGATCTGCTCAGAAATACTCATCCTTTCACCTCATTTTACAAATATACATAATAGATTATAAATGTTTTCTTTTAGCTTGTCAACCTTATCGATTAGCACGCCAAGCATTGAAAACAAAAGAGAGGAGCTTCCGCTCCTCTCTTTTTACAGTACTTCAAACATGCCGTCACTATATTTAAAACGTGCAGACTTTTGCAGCTCTTTGGGCAAGTAATTGTATACCAGAGAATGGATCTGGAGGAATCCCTGCAGATCTTCTTCGGAGATAGTCTTGATTCCTTGTTCTTTCAGAACCTTGCTGATCAGCTCATCATACGCATACACTGGAACATCATTCCGAACAAGAATTCCGCGCTGATATCTTCGATCCTTCATCTGTGGAGATACAATATGCCATCCCAGACTGTATTCAGCCACTAGCGCACCCATAAAGAACTCATTCACACTCATTCCGCAGGGAAGCTCTTCCTCGCTATCCATAAAATTCTGAAGAGGAAGGAACCAGTTTTGACCAGCAGAATCCGCTATGAGTGCTTTTGCAAACTGCAGATCGCTTTCCCCAATTTCAAAGCAGCTCTTATGTACATACTCATCCAAGTTAAGTCTGATATAGTCTTTTTCCATTTCGCCAAAAGCCATGCTTGCAGTCACTTCAGGCCACATAAGCTTTTTTGTGATTCGGAAATAATCAGATGCTTTGATATAATTGCAGTCTCCCAGCATATCACGGGCAATTTCAATCACATGAAGGCTCTTAAATCTGCTGTGACGAGCTATGTGGGGGCGTTTAAACTCAAAGTGCTGACCAAGCAGCTCTGCACAAGTATAAAACACATTCTGCGAATTCATACTGCCATTCCTTTCTAGGAATGCAGGCATTGAGTCGCTGACGGCTTTAAACAGCATACCTTCACTGCAGTACCCATCATTGGCCTGAGTAATCGTTTCGATAAAGTCTCTCAGTTGCTCAAGTTCAGCACCAACCAAATGGACGTTATCAATACTGTTGTAGTAGTTGTAGTCCCACTGAATCAAACCTGCAGTATGGCCAACCGCGTTAAACAGCATTACATCAGAAATACCTGGGAAGTTCTGCAGCAATTCCTTTCTAGTCATGGCATGGCCTGCTTGCTTCAGGAAAATAGACACACGTTCGCCTAGATCCAGTGTTTGTTCACCGCTGTCTTTACTTAGAAAGTCTCTGGAATAGGTATACTCATGGGGGTAAAAGTATGTCAGCACACCATGCAGGAACCAGGGGTTATCAATATTGGTCATCATCAGGAGCAGGCCTTCATGCTCCGCAAAAATCTCCGAATAGAAGAGATCCCGCTGCTTGGATGCATCAATGTACGCCTTGATTTCTGCAATAATGGCTTCATCAGCATATATGTACCGAGGCGCTATATACTGAGATCTGCCGCGAAGAACAAGGTGCACTGTAATTCTGGTAAAGAAAGATCGGTTACTTGAAGGGATGTCCAGATCTCCATACCTTACTTTTGCAAGTGCACGAAGTCGGTTTAGATCCTCATCGCTGTTGGTAATACCTTCCGGGAATTCGTCCTCAACAATTTGCGCACACAGCTTAGCATACGATTTCGCATTCTTGACAACATAATCCCCGTAGAATACATACTCGTATTTGATCAGCAATTCGAGCAAATCTTCTGCTCCCAGGAAGCCATACCCTGCTTCTTCAAAGGCGGCATCAATCGCATCCTCGCTTTCGAAGATATTTATGCCGTCACCAACAATACTCTCCGCAAGTTCTGCCAACTCGGATTCTGCTTTTGGAAAACTGTTTGCATCCAAAAACACCGCGGGAGATCCGAAGGAAACATACTCTTTTCGCTCTCTTAGAGTGTGAACAATGGCTCTTCGATAAATCTCATTATCAATGAATTCACTTAATTGTTCTTCTCGGAAATAACCGCCATTATTCTGGTTAAGGAGGATTGCAAGCATAGGACGAATTCGTATATAGATCTTGTTTTCGATCTTAATGCAAATCTGCCGTACTCTTTCACGTGTGAGGCCATATTCATCTGCAGTATCCTGCAGAGTTCGGCCAGAAATGCGCTTGATCAGAATATCGAAATTTCGGTCCTGTGCAATCTCCTCCAACTGTTCTGTCAGCTGTTCTTCGAAAGACTTTGTTACGCTCTTGGAAGGAATGTAGTTTTTTGCCTTATCCCATCTTTCGATGATTTTTGCTACCTTTGTTTTGCCAAAGCCCTTTTCTTTGATAAGCTCCTCGTAACGCAGGCCTATTAAGTCGCTTGCATATCGGATGCCACGCTTAGAGCAGAATGCACGGAAAAGATTAAACACACTGTCAGGAAAAATATCATCGATAGTCACATTCGGCGCTTCTTCACTGAGCGTATCTTCAAATACTCCATCAAAAACATTTTCAGGCAATTCCCGTTTGGGTTCTGTTGGCAGATCTGCAACTTTGATAGGCGATATAAGAAGCGTCTCAATTTCAGTAATAACCGTTCGTCCGATATTTTTTATTTCAGCTATTGATCCGCTTACAAACTCATTTTTCAGCTGTCCCAGGGTGTCTATACCATGACGCTTCAGTGCATTATACGCGCGGTTACTCAGAGGAATAGCTTCTAAGGGCGTATCTTCGTCCACACCTTCTGGCATTGGAAGATGTTGTTTTTGGGGCTGAGTTTTCACTGCAGGTGCAGTTGTTTCAGGAACAGCTATTTTCGGGGGAGAGTACCCTTTAAGGATTGTATGAACAGCTTCTCGGATTTCTTCATCCGTTGCTTTCTGTACTTTAACCGGTGGCTTCATCATCCATGCTACAGTTGTAGAATCTATCTTCCTGTAGTACAGCTCGAGTTTACGGTCCAACAGATCAAGCAGACTGTCAATTTCTTTGGCAGATAGCTCATCGAGGCCTTTCTGGAGCACAAAAGTTCCGTTAAGTCCGTCACCCTTTACCTTTATGAACCCTTTTTTGCTGATTGCAGCGTACGGGTTCATCTGAATAAGAAGCCATATATCCCTTAAATCAGATTTTTCGACATTTGCTATCCGATTATCCACATCCTGGTCCGGAATCAAACCATAATGCTTTCTTTCCTGGTAGTAGTTTCGGAAACCTTCTGTCACCGCAGCTACGGTAGCCTTACGCATATACTTGATTTCAGTAAATAAGCTTTTTAGGAAAACAAGCTTATAGGATCTTTGATAGCCATTCAAACTATCCTCAGGTCCCAGATACGTCAGGAAAGAAATTAAGACATGGGATAGTCTTGCTCCGCAATTCGGGCATGCCATTCCTGAGATCATTGAAATTTCATTTCTGCAGTTTAGGCATTTGATATTTCCCATGCTTCTCCACCTCTCTCTTTCGGAGTGTTATTTTTCTTTTGCAGCTTTTCTCACAGCAGAAGACTTTAATATCTTCTCTCTGGATTTCTTATATACTGTTTCAAAAGACAGTGCATCGATCAGATAGATACCGCCCAGTGTATTGATATACTGAGACAGATCTCTTACAACGTCTCTGTCCACATAAGTTCCCTCTTTTTCAGCATCAATCAGAGCCTGAATTGTGGCACGCACAATATCAGAATTGTTGCCGAAATTGATATCCAGCAAGAGGTTGATATGGTCCTGTTTGCTGCAGACATATTCTGTCAGCTCAAACTTATTTCCCGTTCTTTTTGCATCATAAGTCAAATGTCCAATCCACCAGAGTCTGGCAATGCCGTTTCTGAAGAGAGAACGCTTCGGAGAATAACTGAAGAAATAGTGATTCATCATATCTGTCTCCGTCTTGCACGGCCAGCGATAACGCATATAGTCAGCAAAAACAGATACTGAATATGCCGCCCAGATTCTTTCATCAGAAGCTTGGGACTCAGACAGTCCAGACATATACTTGTGAACGCGCTTGATGTTCTCCAGATCGGTGCTTTCTGCATTCTCGGCAGACATTTCCAATTGGAATGCCTCACCGGGGATGTTCGTGTCACGAATAATATGCTCATTACCAAAAGCTTCTTCAATCAGCTTTTTGCCGGAAATAACCTCACGAAACAGCACAGACTGGTTGTTCTTGACCTCTAAGAGCTGGTCTTCGCTGATAAATTTAATCATTCTCTTCACCATCCCCGCTGCAGATACTCTCCAGTGCCTTAACAACTGGGGTATCCAAGAATTTTTGTGCTGTCTGGAAAACATCCATTTTTATGAGTGCTTCCTCATCAAATTTAATCTCAAGCTTTGCCGCAGTTTTCTTCAAGGCAGAAAACCACCGATATCCATCATAGATAAACAAGCTCTGTTCTTTTGCGGCTTCCTTCAGCTCAAACAGGACCTGCATCAGTGCGGGCATGACTACCATTGAGTGCAGAACAGGTGTAAATGTCGGGTTGTTGCTGAGATTGAGATACTGATTACAGGTTTTCTCCGGAACCATGACAACAATTTTGGGCTCATTCGTTTTAACATAGAGCTCTGTATAGGAAGGATCCAGAATTCTTCGAATTGCAAAAATCGAAGAAGTACGAGACAAATCTTCCTTATCCTTGTTAATTGTAATGTTAATCTGACTGCCAATCGCCATTACACAGCCGCGATCAATATTGAATTTTATGCCCCTATAATCTCTTGCAAAATCAGGATTTGCATAGCCTGCGATGTCCTGGTCTGCCATCAGGAAAGAGCACACTTGCACAAGGCCATTAAGCAGGCTCTCGTGAATAACATATTCACACTTTGCCTCATCCGTCAAAATCAGCTTTCTGAAGCAAGTTTGCTGACACTCAATATGATGGGCATACTTTACGGAGCCTTTGGCAATCATCTCATTCAGCATGTCATTGCTGACTTCAGCACACAGCAGAAATTTTACTTGGTGTGCTTCTGTGACGAAATCTGCATCGGAAGCAAAAGTGCTGGTTTCATAAGAATCGTTTCCCTCTGCAATCACAGGATAGGGGTAGTACTTATTTTTAATTTGCATAAGCGCTTACCTCCATAGAGCAATAGTCAGAATAATTGAGTTTGACCATAATTCGAACCGGAACATTCTTTACCAAATCAAGTCCGGAAATCAGACCATCTTTTACTGTCAGAGTCCCCTTGCCTACAACAGATGCTTCCACAACCGGCGCAGGATAGTTTGTCGTCTCTGCTGCCAATTCCAGTTTAATCGAAGCATTTTTCCCGTCATCGCTGGGAATGAACATTACAGCATATTTGCCGGCATTCTTGTCCATACAGACAATTCGCAGTTTCTGAGGGATAATGTTTCTGGGCTTGGCGACTTTTCCCTTTCCGTTAGGATCTTCATCTACAGGATAAGGATCCTTCGGGCCGGGAGTTTTGCCGTGGCCATTTCGATGCAGATATCCCAGAACACTGTCACCGTCTGTATATCCGCCTTCTTTAAAGTCAACTCCCTCAGTTCCACCAGTACTGGAGCCGGCTGTCTGTGCAGGTTTCTTCTTGGGGATCTTCTTTTCGATGGTCAGAGCTCTGTCAGTAACGTTTTCTTCCTTAGCAATCTCTGCTTTGTCATCAGGATCATCAGGAAGCAGATTTCCCAGACCAACAACGTCAAAATCTTCCTGTCCGCCCTGAGAAGCCAGTTCTTCAACCTTCCTGCAAAGGAAATCTCTGATGGATTTCAGCAGCGCACGTGCCTGCATCTCATTATCTGCGCGTGCAACCTGCCATTCTGTATGCTCCGGATTTTCCAGTGCACGCAGACGCTCATTCAGCTTATCGCCCTCAATAAACATAATGCCTGCAAAAGGAATAAAGCTGGAAATGTGATCCTGGTCCTTAATCTTCATGCCTGTTTTGCGGATCATGGCAATCTTGCGGTGCATCTCCTGTCCGCCCAGCAGAAGGCCAAGTTTCACTTTACCCAATCCCATAAAGTCTTCTTCGTGCCAAACCGTATTGGAAGATGTCAGAACTTCATAATATCGCTCCGTATAGCCTGTCAGTTCTTCCCTGAACATCTCGATAGCATCATGAAGCTTGTCTTTAGACAGCTCATACTGACCA
>RHMF01001806.1_pt1 | contig 10257 bp, 12 predicted proteins | sample 5365151 | NCBI WGS metagenome assembly RHMF01 (sample SAMN10266501, study PRJNA497801) | feces metagenome | isolation source: feces | host: Bos taurus | place: China: Prairie of Fairy Mountain | collected 2017-08-14 | reverse complement strand
AGATCAACATAGATCTCAGTAGGCGCAATACCGGTAACAATGCCGGTAACCTTCTCCCCCGTATTCAAAGTTTTGATCGACTTCTCCAGCAATTCAGCGAAGGATTCCTCGATCTCCATGATTTCGTCGCTCATTTTGTCAAATACCTCCTTTATGATCCACCCGGGTGTAGATGCACCCGCGGTGATTCCAACCAAAGCCGCCCCTTTGAATTGGGCGGGATCTACGCCCTCTGCCCCTTCGACTGCAAGAACGATGGGACAAAGTGCAGCACATAGCTCAGCAAGTCGCTTCGTGTTTGAACTGTTCGGGTCACCAATGACGATCATTGCGTCGCAGCGAGCCGCCAATTCCTGCGCTTCTGCCTGCCGTTTATACGTAGCACATACGTAGCACCACATATTGTATCAAAAATTTCTGCGTTTGTACACACTTTTTTTATTTTTTCCACGCAGTCTTTCCAGAGTTTCTGCGTCGATGTGGTTTGTGAAACCACTGTAATCGGAATTTGTTCAAACTCAGGGTGTGCCGCAAGCCATTGATTAACTTCATCAGGACCACTGAGTACTACAGCATTTCCGCACCATCCTGCAATAGCAATTACTTCCGGATGAGTAGGATTTCCAATGATGACAGGTGTGCGACCTGCAATTTCCGCTTCCTCCACAATACGATGGATTCTGGAGACATTGGGGCATGCTGCATCCACAATACGATTCCCTCGAGCTTCTAAACTCTGATGCACTGCGCGAGACTCGCCGTGAGAACGCAAAATGACTGTCGCACCCGCAGGAACCTCATCTAAAGACTCGGCAACACTTACACCTGCATTAGCCAGATGTTGGGTTACATGTCGATTATGAATCAGCGAACCAAGCATAACGCACTGTTTCTCTGAATCTGCAGTCTGTTCTGCCAATTCTACTGCACGACGCACACCGTAGCAAAAGCCTGCACTTTTCGCCAGTTCAAGCTTCATTTTGACTGCTCCTCCAGTGTATGAATCCGATCCATCAGATCCTCGGCAATCTGCTGGTATTCTTCAGCGGACCCTTTTCTACTTTCAGTATAAGGCTTATAGGGTTCTCCGATGACAATTTTCGTCACTCGGAACCAACGTTTTTTCTCCGGAATAAACACGGGAATCATCCATGCTCCTGTACGAACCGCCAGCATTGCCGCACCGGCTTTTGCTTCACTTTCGTTGCCGTCCTTATCAACACCGTTTTTGATACGTGTTCCTTCCGGAAAAATTAACACACTCTCGCCGTTCTTTAAGAACTTCATGGCGGTTTTGATGGCGCCAACGTCGGACTTGCCGCGCTCTATGCCAAAAATACCAATTTGTTTTAATATCCAGCCAAGAACAGGAATACGCATCAATTCTGCTTTTGCCATTACATGCAGATTCCACTTTACCCCAAGAGCAAGAAGCAAGCAAAGTGGGTCACTCATTCCGGTATGATTTGCGCAAAACAATCCACCTTCCGCAGGAAGACGTTCTCGCCCAACCAAGCGGCACGGATGTACAAAACCGAAAAATGGGGCCAAAATACACCAAACAATGGTGAATAGGACCTTCATTCGCTTCATAGTCCAAGGCGCTCCTTAACTGTATTCAACAACAGTTCTTCACTCTGTTCAAGTGTGTTGCCTGTGGTGTCCAGAAGCAATGCATCCTCTGCTTGACAAAGTGGAGCAGATGCACGATGACTATCATTATAATCGCGCTGAATCAAATCTTTCAGCACATTTTCATATTCGGCCTGCTGACCACGCTGGATCAACTCCTCGTAGCGACGGCGGGCCCTGTCCTCCGGATCTGCAGTCAGGAAAATTTTAATCTGAGCATCAGGCAGCACCACTGTGCCAATATCGCGACCATCCATAACTACATTGTTCGTGCGAGCGAAATTACGCTGCATATCAAGAAGGAAAGCGCGCACCTCGGGAATAGCAGAAACCGCCGATGCATATGCAGAGATTTCGTGCTGGCGGATATCACCGGTAACATCCTCGCCGTTCAGATACATATGCTGAAGACCGTCTTCACCGTAGTTCATCTCAATCTGAATGGAATCAAGCAACGAAGTAACGGCAGGTGCATCGGTGGGCTCTACATTATTTCTCTTAGCATAAAGGCCAACCGTGCGATATATTGCACCGGTGTCAACATAAAGAAAATTCAACACAGAAGCAATCTTTTTTGCCAGAGTGGACTTGCCGGCTCCGGAAGGGCCGTCAATTGCGATACTGTAAAAACTCATTCCTGTTCTTCCTTCCTGTATTGTGCGGCGGCGAGGCCGGCAGCATGACCGGTCGCCCATGCAATCTGCAGATTAAACCCACCGGTATAAGCGTCTACATCGATGATCTCTCCGGCAAAGAACAGTCCGTCGATTAGTTTGGACTGCATTGTCTTGGGATCGATTTCAGATACTTTGATTCCGCCGGAGGTAACAATTGCTTCCTCGACCGGGCGTGTACCGGTTATTTCGATATTGAAACTCTTCAATAATTCCAACAAGCGACGTCGCTGTTGACGTGTAACAGAATGAACTTTGGTGTCTCCCGGAATTCCGGAGCGTTCAACCATGACAGGCACCATTGCTTTCGGCAGCAGTGCGCCTAACGCATTAATAAAGTCGCGGTTAGACTGTTCTTCGAACTCACGAAGCAGTCTGGCATCTAACTTTTCTTCATCCAGTGCAGGCTTCAAATCCAAGCAAACGGTATATTGTTCTTTGTCAAAATGCCGCAAATGAGCAGATGCACTAAGAATCAAGGGGCCAGAAAGGCCAAAATGAGTGAACAGCAGTTCACCCTGATCCTGATAAACAACTTTACCTTTTTTGTTTTTTACCTTCAAACCAGTATTTTTCAAGGAAAGTCCCTGCATAGCGGGACAACACGGATCGTTCGAACAAAGGGGCACCAGACTGCCCTTGGGCTGAATGATGGTATGCCCCAATTGACCAGCCATAAAATATCCGTCTCCTGTTGAGCCGGTCAAAGGATATGACATACCGCCTGTCGCAAGAATTACGGCATCACTGTATAAATCACCCTGCTCTGTACGAACTCCGCAAACCATTCCATCCCTAACGAGAATTTCACAAGCACGGGTCTCAATCAGGTCGACCTTTCTTCGGCGCAACTCACGCAGCAGCGCATCGATGATGTCAGCTGCTTTATCCGACTCAGGAAATACGCGGTTGCCACGCTCAACTTTTAATCTGACGCCAATCTTTTCAAAAAAAGACATGGCTTCAGAGGGCGGAAATCGATCCATGGCGCTGTAAAGGAACTTGCCATTACAAGGTGTACTGCGCAACACTTCCTCTGCACTGCAATGATTTGTGACATTGCAGCGACCCTTTCCGGTGATGTACAGTTTTCGACCAACCTTTTGGTTGCGCTCCAACAGGGTAACTTTTGCTCCGGATGACGCAGCGGAAATGGCTGCCATCATACCGGCAGCACCGCCGCCAATTACAATGCAATCAAGCATCATACCCTACCTTTTCGTAAACCTCATATTCGTCCCAGATTTCTTCCAGGGCTTCAAATGTGTGAGCAAGATCTTCTTTTTTCTTCCGGCTGACTGCAACGATCAATGCGTTAATCAAGCTTAGCGGAGCAACAAGAGAATCCACAAAGGAAGCCATATCACTCTTTGCAAGCAGAGTATGAGTTGCAGTTGCCGACAAAGGTGACGTTGCACTGTCAGTAATAGCAATTACCTTCGCATTTCGATCCTGTGCAAACTGCATTGCCTGAACCGTGCGGCGAGAATAGCGCGGAAAGCTGACTCCAATAACAACATCTCCCTCACCTACTCGGAGCATCTGTTCGAACATTTCGCTTGCGGAATTACTATGTACCTGCACAACGTTATCGAAAATCAGATTAAAATAGAAACCGAGCAAGCTGGTTACTGCGACCGAGGAGCGCACACCAAGAATATAGATCCGTTTGGCCTCCACAATTGCGTCCACTGCGCCGGAAAAATCCGACCTGCTTACTTCCTCTAATGTCATCCGGATCTTATCGACATCAGACTGCATAACCATGGACAGAACATCATGGTCAGCATATCGGTCGTTGGCCACCTCAATACGCTGAATGGAAGTCAGTTTATTTCGAATCATTTCCTGCAGCGCTTTCTGCATCGCAGGGTATCCATCATATCCAAGTTCCGCCGCAAAACGAACTACGGTAGACTCACTGACATTCACGGTCTTTCCAAGCTTGCTTGCAGTCATAAATGCCGCTTTATCGTAGGATTCTTGAATGAAAGCAGCAATTCGCTTCTGTCCCTTAGAAAAGGTTGACATATTGCTTTGAATCAGTTGAAGGACATCTTTCGGCATGTTCATTCCTCCATTCATTTGTGTTAAGAGAAATCCTCCAAACAGGAGAGTTCCACACCACTTTATCTTAACGGCATACAACGAAAAATGCAATAGAATTTTGCAAGTAAACTATTTGTTCTTGCAAATTAACGAGCTTTAATGTACTGGATTTCAGCCATTGTTAAGGGCCTCCACTCTCCCTTAGGAAGATCTCCAAGCACGAGTTCTCCCTCGCGCACACGTTGGAGTCTGGAAACACTTAAACCACCGGCTGCGCACATGCGGCGCACTTGACGTTTTTTGCCCTGATGAATGATGAATCGCAACTTGCCGCTGTTTCCGTTATCTTGCATAACATCGATTTGTGCAGGAGCAAGCAGTTGTCCATCTATGGTTAATGGGCCACGCAAAACAGGCAGCGCTCGCTCAATGGATCCACTAACCCAAACATGATACTCCTTGTCTACATGAAAACTGGGATGCAGCAATTTATGCGTCACATCTCCGTCATTCGTTAAAAGCAACAAGCCTTCTGAATTTTGATCTAAGCGGCCCACGGGCCAGACACGAGTTGGTATATCACGAATTAAATCGGCCACGGACGGTCTTCCCTGTTCATCCGACAAGGTCGTTACATATCCCACCGGCTTATTGAGCATATAATAAAGATATTCCTCACCCTCAGCCGAAATCGGTTTGTCGTCCAATGTGATCCGATCAATATCAGGGTCCGCTTTTTGTCCGACTGTTGCAGGCTGTCCATTGACCAGAACACGCCCTGCTCGAATGTATTCCTCTGCCGTTCTTCGGGAGCAAGCTCCCGCAGCAGAGAGTATTTTTTGCAGCCGTTCTTCCATGCGCTGCCTCCTATGTTAGTGAATTCAAAAATGAAAACAGACGATTATTTCGCATCTTCGGCATCGCGATATCGTTTGTTCCCTTTTCAGACGCCAGCAAATCGGTTTCAGCAACTACTTTATTATCGAAATAAAACAAAAGCTTGCCTATGTGTGCCCCGTTTTCAACAGGTGCATTTATTGGAATGTCCAGTTCGATTCTAGTTTGAATCGTTTCGTTGTCAGATAACGGAAAATAAAGTTCTTTTTCTGTGACTATAGGAATAAATCGCTTTAAACTTCCGTGCACCGGTGCATAACAAAATACGTCCTTTCCGGAACACAGCATCGACCGATTATACTTATCAAATCCATAATCAAACAGTGAAGCGTGATCTATCCAATCATTGGGTGCATTCAAAGTGACCGCAATCAATGTTTGTCCATTTCTTCGTGCACTGGAAACTAACGTGCGACCGGCGGCTTCTGTAAATCCTGTTTTCATGCCGGTGCACCCTTCATAGCGCCAAAGCAGTTTATTATGATTGGTAAAAGTCCTTGTACCTAAAGTAATGGATTTTGTTGAAACAATTTCGGATATCAATCTGTTTGCGCTGCATGCACGAGCAAGCAATGCCATATCATAGGCTGTTGAAAAATGGTCAGATTCACTCAGTCCATTTGGATTTGTAAAGTGTGTCTGTTTCATTCCGAGGCTCGATGCTCGTTGATTCATTTGCTCAACGAACATATCAATGCTGCCGGCGCAATACGACGCAACTGCGACTGCGGCGTCATTGCCGGAATTCAGCAACAGCCCATAAAGCAGTATTTCAAGAGTAACAGTCTCCCCTGTCCGCAAATAAATTGATGAACCTTCTATTCCGGTCCACTCCGGTCGAATCACAATCTTCTCCGATAGTTTGTGACCACTCTCAGCTGCAACCAATGCTGTCATTAATTTTGTAATACTTGCAATGGCACGCTCCTTATAGGCGTTCTTTTCAAAAAGAACCCGCCCACTCTCTGCGTCCATCAGAATCGCACTGACAGCAGAAAGTTCGGGCGGGCTGAATGCATTCACAGAGACCGCCGGAAACATAAGCAATGCGACAATTGCCGCTGCTATTCGTTTCAACATTCATCACCATACTTCATTAAGATGATGAAAGTATTCCCTCAGAACGTCTCTTTATCCTCTTTTTTCTTGTCCAAGAAAGCGGTAACCTTATCCACCACCTCAGGGACGACATCCACAATTCGATCCACTGTATTGGAGCCGGAAGGATCGACCGGAAGGACGCGAACCGAATCCCCTTTTACTACCAAAAAAGCAACAGGAGAAATTTTAACGCCTGCACCGGTTCCCCCGCCAAATGTGTTTGCATCACCGGGCTTTTTATTTTTTGATACGTAGTCAGATCCACCCGAAGCAAATCCAAAGGACAGCTTGGAAACTGGAATCAGGGTGACACCATCCGGGGTGATAATCGGCTGGCCAACGATGGTGTTTGCGTCCACCATTTCACGAATTTTCTGCATGGTCGTACTCATCAGTTCATTGATAGGATGATTATTCTCACTCATGCTTGCACCGCCTTCTCATTATCATTTTTTTGAGATATATCCCGACGCATACCGAGATAGATTTTTAATGCTTTCAGTCCAAGGATCAAAACAACCGTTACGATTTGTCCAATTGAGATAGAAATCTGAGCGTTACAAATTACTTCGGGCTTATCACGTTCGAAATCAACAGCTACATCAAGATCGTGATCTTTCACCTTGAAATTATGTTCAATCGCAGGCCAAAGAACTCCCATGACAGCGTTTGCTGCGCCATATCCTTTTGCTGCATCCGCGGGGTCTGCAGCTCCCCAGATCAAATGAATCAAAACGTTGTCGATGCATATTTTGCGAATTAAAAGTCCGGCTGCATCACAAACCAGCGGTAAAAATCGAAGAGCGACCGAAACAGTATCTTTAATTTTACGTTGCGGTTTATTTGTTTCATCGGTTGATTTAGATTGGACCGCGGGTTCATCGGATTTCTTTGCCGCTTTATCTTTTTTGGATGCTTTTGATGGAATGATCACGATATGCTTCGGACCAACCTTTGCGGTAAGAAAAAATCCTGCCGTTGAATAATCGGCAGTGGCCGCCACTCGAATCTGCCCTAGCAGCCAAAGCACAAGCAATACGCCGGCAAGGACAATCCAGAATGTCATACGCTCTCCCCCGCGTCAATCTCTGTTTGAGCTGCCTGCAGCTGCTCAATACGCGACTGCATTTCCAGCGTAAGTTGACCGTCTTCCGGCGTGGAAGAAGGCAGTTCCGGCAACTCATCCAGATTAGACATACCAAAGGAGCGCAGGAAGTTCTTCGTTGTACGATACTGAATGGGACGACCGGGAACAGCCAAACGTCCGGCCTCTTCGATCAATTCACGTTCAAGCAAAAGTCCAACCGTGTAAGAGCTGTCTACACCGCGTACCTGATCGATATATGCGCGGGTAACAGGCTGATAATAAGCGATAATGGACAAAACCTCAAGCGCAGGCTGCGAAAGCTTGGCCGGCTTACGACTTTCAAATGTTTTGCGAATCAGATCTGCATATTCAGGTGCGGAACATAGTTGATATGTGTTGTCCATGCGGATCAAGCGCAATCCTCTACGCTCATAACTATACTGGTCTGCCAAACGCTGACATACTGCAGCCACCGTTTCATTATCCATTTCTAAAGTCAAGCAGATGCGGTCGACATCCACAGGTTCGCCGGCAGCAAACAGGATGGCCTCCAGCGCGGCTTCCATTTCTTTCAGTTCCACAGGTCATCCCTCCTTTAGTATGTATCAGCAACAAACTCTTCCATGTTGTCTCCTTCGTCGGTACATGTAACAGTGCAATCCATTTCAGTACCGGCTAAGCGTACACGGCGAGCCTTACAAAGTTCAAGAACAGCGATAAACGTCGCAACAATTTCGGAGCGGCTGCGATTACCCTTAAACAGAGCACGGAATCGAGTTACGCCAAAACTCAGAAGACGACGAATAATCTCGGATGCTTTATCGGATACCGGATAAGGCTCTCGTCCCACGATGCCTTCAAATGCGGCCATTGGAGGAGGCAATTTGTTTCCAATGCGATCCATGACAATCGCCATGACCTTTCGCAAATCTTCTTTATCGTGTACATAGCGATATACTTTATCCACCGGAATATGTTCCGGAGTTTTGGTGATGTAATCCCGTCCGATGGCATATCGCTCCGCCATCTGCGGAACAACAGTCTTGATCCGACCATAATTTTCGTGACGCTGGTGTTCCTCCAACGATGCAATCAGTTGCTCCATCTCAGACAGAGCCTCTTCGTCGTGAATGGACAAAAGCATGCGCGTTTTGATGTAAACCAGATGCGCAGCCATGGAAACAAAATCGCTGGCAACTTCTAGATCCATCTGCTGACGGTTATCCATCCACTCCATGTACTGGTCGAGAATCAAGGAAATTTGAATGTCTTTGATCTCCATTTTGTTTTTACTGAGCAGGTGAAGGATCAGGTCCAGGGGGCCCACGAAATCCTCCATATTTTCCTGTCTTGCTTTGACTACACCTTCAAGATGAAATACAGGGCTCTCCAACGGACTCCCCTCCTTTTCAGAAAATTAAAAAATAGAGATAATTAAATCATAGGGCCACTGCGCAAGGCTCATAAGACCTTGTGAAACAAAATTCCGCACCGCAAAAAGAGGTGCATCCAACACGCCTAACCAGAGCAGCGCCATCAAAACAATGGTTCCAGCAAATTCATACCGCAGAACTTTATAATAAATCCGATCCGGCAACAGGATTCCAAGGATTTTGGATCCATCCAACGGTGGAAACGGTATAAGATTAAACACACCAAGACCAACACTCAGACTGGAAACCAAAATCAAAAAATCCAAAAGGCCTTGGGTTGTGTTCGAATAAGGAACTTCGTTAACAACAAAGATGCCCAGGCATACATAAGCAAACAGCATCATGACATAAGCCAAAACAAAGTTTGATAAAGGCCCGGCAAGAGCAGTAATAGCCATACCGGTTTTTGGTTTTTTGAAATATCTTGTATCTACCGGAACCGGCTTTGCCCAGCCAAATCCAACCAAAAGCATCATCAGGGCACCAAAGGGATCAATATGACGTAATGGATTCAATGAAAGGCGCCGCTGTGCATTTGCAGTTGGATCACCAAGCAAATAAGCAGTGAAACCATGACTGACCTCGTGAATTACAATGCAGAACAGAACTGCAACAACTCGCAAAAGCAGTTGAGCGAGACTGCTCCAATCCATATTATCCAAAAAAGCGGAAATTTCCTGCAATGTCTGCCCTTCCTCTCGATTCTACAGATTAAACATTATATCAAATTCTCATGGCCTTTGCAAGATTACATATCGCTCAGAATCTGCTGCAAATCTTCTTTGGAATACTGATATATCACATCACAGAACTGACATGTGAGTTCTGCGCCGTCCTGCTCTTCGATCATAGCAGACAGTTCCTCTTTTCCCATGCTGATCAAAGCACGCGTCACGCGTTCCTTGCTGCAGTAACAGCGGTATTCAATGGGATGTGTTTCCAGCACTTCCAACTCAAAGTCAGCCAGTACAGCGCGCAGCAGTGACTCGGCATCCATACCGCCTTCCAAAGCGCGACTGACCGAACCAACGCGACGCACGCCGGCTTCGATTTTCTCAATCACTGATTCGTCTGCGCCGGGCAAAAGCTGAATCAGGTAGCCGCCGGCAGAGGTAACACTCTGATCAACGCCGATCAGAACGCCAAGAGCACAAGCGGTAGGGATCTGTTCACTCTCTACAAAATACATAGCAATGTCGTCAGCGATTTCGCCTGTAAACAGACCGATAGAGCCCACATAGGGTTCTTTCAAACCGATATCCTTGATAACAGTCAGTGTACCACCATCACCAACCGCGGCACCCACATCCAATTTGCCGGGTTCTTTTTCCATCAACTCGACATTGGGATTCTGAACATAGCCGCGAACATTGCCCTCACTGTC
>RHMF01003876.1_pt1 | contig 10260 bp, 9 predicted proteins | sample 5365151 | NCBI WGS metagenome assembly RHMF01 (sample SAMN10266501, study PRJNA497801) | feces metagenome | isolation source: feces | host: Bos taurus | place: China: Prairie of Fairy Mountain | collected 2017-08-14 | reverse complement strand
AAAGTCGTTTTTTTCCAAATATGTACGGTCGTAAACGACAGACAATTGCGTCGCCGAGGGTATATTTTCTATCTGCTTTGCCTCTGAATATATAGCCGTATGACCCTCGCCATAGCCTATGGACGATAGGTAGATGGCAAAAACTACCAGAATAATAACACCTGACGTGCTTATAATATGCTGTAATTTGTTCATATTCAGTTATTGAGCTTGCCGTGACCCGTATCAGCCGCTTGCATCATACAAAATTACAGAAAAATATTTATTTATGGTATAAATATCGCCTGTAATGCACAAAAAACAGTAAAACCGGCAGTAGAGTACCTTATAATAATATAAATCATTCTTTGATGTAATATTTGCATTATGTTAAAAAGTGGATAGGGTAACATTGTCATAGTGTGATGCTGGAGTGTATTCTAATTGTATAAGGTGCTAGTATTTGATTAACGAATGATTATCAAATAGCATCTAATTGTGCACATCGTAGCTCTCGAATGTGTTGTCATCAAACAAGACTACGATTCGTTTGATTCCTCCTTTTGAGGCTGTGCCGGGCGATGCTATGCCGAATGTTGTTTCAATTTGAGCCGCGACAGTTTGCTTTGGAGAGTTTTCGGCCTCGCCAATTTTTGCGTCAGCCGGAGAATCGGTCGTGTTCGAAGAAAATATCGCATTCTTGGAGAGTTGAGTTTCTTCGCCTGAATTGGTACGATACATCTGGTCACTCTCCAAAAGCAACCAATCGGGATTGACATTTGGGAAGCGACGCAGAATCTTCTGGACTAAATCGAAACTCGGCTTATTTCGGCCGGCGAGAATATGTGATATTCCCGATGGCTGTATTCCCAACAATTCAGCAAGGCGACTTGAAGTCAAGCCTTCATTTTTCATCAAAACAAGCAATTTTTCGCGCATAATCCATATTTTTTACAAATATAAAACATTTTTCTTTTGTAACCAAAGAAAATGCACAAAAGTAAAACTTGCAGAGTTGTTAACAATAGTTACAATTGTAATAATGTAAATTATAGTAAAAAAGCCGAATCAAGCAAATCTAAATTTTTACTTTAATTCAACAAGCATAAAAATGCTGATAATAAGCGTGTTATACGCTATGAATATGGCTGATTTTTGAGTTATAGGCAATATGGTACGAATACGTCTATACCCCACATTTTTAACTTTATGTAGAATTTATAAAATGCTGATTATTATATATTTATATGCTGAAAGTTTAGTCTTTGAATAATGCTGTTTTTACGTTAAAATAGGGTTACTACTGCCCTGCTGCTTATATTTACATTTGTAAGTTGTAAACACATGTTGTAAACATGTTTATTTACACAAGTGTAAAATATATACTGATTTTACTTTTGTGTAATTGTTACAAATGTAATTACAAATGTAAAATAGTGACAAAATTCACGATTTTCAGGGATAATATGGATTACTTATAGGCTGGATATTGTTGATAAGTTTTTTAGCACGATATTATGTTAAATATAAAATATAGCGGAATAGTTAATTGCTTAACTACCCCGCTATTATTCAGTGAGTTATATGGTTGTAAACACTATGTTTATAACTCTATGCTCTTGGCTATTTCTGCGAACTCTTCTGGCGTTAATTTGAGCTTTTCGCGGCGGAAATCAACATCGTTTTCGCTATTCATAGGTATCAGATGGATGTGTGCGTGTGCTACTTCGAGGCCCAAAACGACCGTTGCAACCTTTTTACATCCTGTTTGCTCCTTAATCTTGCACGCTACCCTTTTGGCGAATTTAATCATTCCTGCGAGTGTCTCGTCGTCCAGATCGTAGAAGTAGTCCACCTCTACTTTTGGAACTACTAATGTGTGTCCTTTTGCCAAAGGGTTGATGTCGAGGAATGCGTAATACTTCTCATCCTCGGCTACTTTATAGCTCGGAATCTCCCCTGCTATAATCTTTGAGAATATTGTTGCCATAACTTTTCTTATGTTTGTGTTAATCGTGTTGCGGCTCTACTCCTCCCACTTGGGTTTGAGTATTTCGGAGTATATGACGGCCTTCTCCATTGAGAAATCCTTTATAATATCGTTGATTTGGCCGGAATTAGCACTGCTATCAACCCTTGGCTCATCTGCTTTGGGTGTGTTGATACTCTTCTTGGGAGTGTGAACGGGTGTTGTTGCGATACTCTTCGCCATTGCAGGCTCTTTTTTGATCTTTGGGGTTGGTCTCGCGGGCGTTTCTCCTCCGAATATTTCACGCAATTGACGTTCCAGCTCGGCTTTCGGGGTCTCCTGTGGGGGCATTTGCCCTGCACTGCCCTGCTTTTTGCGAGCTTTATCCTCTTTGCGTGCAAATGATATGATAGCACCTGCTATTACCAAAAATATCCAGAAATTGTCCATATTCGTTGTTAATCCAGTCGTTTGACACTCTCCATGCCCTTGATGCGTCGCATGCGGTCTAGAATGGCGTTCAGACTCTCCGCATCGCGTACATACAGGCTTAATGTTCCCTCGAATATGCCGTCGTGGGTCTGAATGTTTACCTGTCGCATATTGACGCTGAAATCGTTTGTTATGACGTTTGTTAAGTCGATAAGCAATCCCATGCGGTCAATGCCTACGACCTCGATTGTTGCTAACGATGATTGAGTCTTGTATTGTGACCACTGTATGGCCTCCTTGACGATACAATCGCCTCGTTGTGATGCCAGGCGGTTAAGTTCGTCGCAAGTGGCCTTGTGTACGATAATCTGGTGAGTTACAGGATCTCTATACCCCACTACACTATCGCCGGGCAGCGGACGGCAACACTCTGCGATGACCAGATGCTGGTTGTCGGGGCTGCTCTTTTGTTTGCTGATGTCGTTGTTTTGGTTGCTCTCGGCCTCTTTCTCGTTATCGTTGTTGCTATCTTTGATAAAGAGAGTCCAGAACTTCAAAATCTTATTCTTGGAGTTGGTCTTTACGATCTTCTCCAGGTTGTCCAGCGACACGATGCCGGCGCCTATCTTTGTGTATAGTTCGTCTTTGTTTGAGCACTCGTAAGCCTCTATCAACTTGCGAATTACGCGGTGATTAGGGGTAATATTTAGCTGTGCAAGACGATCGTCAAGCATTTGTAGGCCTCGTTGCAGATTATGCTCTTGTTCTCTTTTGAGGAAGTTCTTTATGGCCTGCTTTGCTTTGGCTGTGATGACAAACTCCAGCCACTCGGCCTTTGGGCGAGCTGACTCGGCGGTAATAATCTCCACCTGGTCACCGCTGCTCAACTGTGTTGTTATGGGTGCAATTTTATGGTTGATTTTGGCACCTATTGCACCATTTCCAATCTTGGTATGTACATCATAAGCAAAGTCGAGGGCCGTGGCTCCATAAGGCAGGTGACGAGCTTCGCCTTTGGGCGTAAATACTGCTATTTCAGACGTATATAGCGATAACTTAAAGTTGTCCAAGAAGTCAATGGCATTCTGTGTCGGGCTATCCAAAGCCGTGCGAATCATCTTCAACCACTTGTCAAACTCATCCTCGTCGTGCGAGATTGTTGCGTGCTTATACTTCCAGTGTGCAGCAAATCCTCTCTCTGCGACATCCTCCATACGCTGTGTGCGTATCTGTACCTCCACCCATATTCCGTCGGGGCCCATTACGGTTGAGTGTAATGCCTCATATCCATTGGCCTTCGGAATGCTGATCCAATCTCGTAAGCGGTCGGGTTTGGGGGTGTAAATGTCTGTAATAGACGAATATATCTGCCAGCATTGGGTCTTCTCTGATGGGAAGTCTGTGGGCTGGAACACGATACGAATGGCAAACAGATCGTAAATCTCCGAGAACGGAATCTGCTTACGCATCATCTTGGTCCAGATTGAATAGACACTCTTTATTCGGCCCGAAATCTCATATTTGAAGCCGTTTCTGTCGAGTGCCTCAATTATTGGAGCATTGAACTTGCGGATATACTCCTCGCGGGCTGCCGATGTCTCATCGATTTGTCGCTGAATCTCCTCATACTCCTTGGGGAAGCGGTACTTCATGCACAAATCTTCCAGCTCGGTCTTAATCGCATACAGCCCCAATCTATATGCCAGAGGAGCAAACAGATAGATTGTCTCGCCCGTGATTTTAATCTGCTTATTCTGCGGCATTGAGCCCAGCGTACGCATATTGTGCAGGCGGTCGGCAATCTTAATCAAAATTACGCGTACGTCGTCCGACAATGTGAGCAAGACCTTGCGGAAGTACTCTGCCTGCTGTGATGTGTCGGCGTTGAACACTCCTGACATCTTTGTCAGACCATCGACCATAGAGGCAATCTTGGGGCCGAAGATATGCTCCATATCCTCTACGGTGTAGTCCGTATCCTCCACTACGTCGTGAAGCAACGAAGCCACGACGGATTTCACGCCGAGGCCTATCTCGTTTACAACTATCTGTGCTACTGCAATAGGATGCAGGAGGTATGGCTCTCCCGAACGGCGCCGTACCCCCTGGTGAGCCTCCTTCGCCAAGAAGAAGGCTCGTTTTATGAAATTCCAATCGGCTTCGTTCTTGCAAATCTTTTTACAAGACTCCACCAGTTCTTCCCATTTACTTTGTATTAAAACTTCATCCTCCGCAGTATAGTTCATAAACAATCGTTTTTGCGTTGGTGTTTATATAACTCTATTTTTGTGCCTTCATTGCCTCTCGCAACTTCGTCTCAATCTCGTTGCGGAGCTCCTCGTTGTTTGTGAGCAACTCCTTAACAGCATCGCGGCCCTGACCAATCTTCTGTTCGCCGTAAGAGAACCACGAGCCAGACTTCTTGACGATACCGTAATCTACACCCAAATCAACAATTTCGCCAATCTTTGAGATTCCCTCGCCAAACATGATGTCAAACTCGGCACGCTTGAATGGAGGTGCTACCTTGTTCTTCACGACCTTTACCTTTGTGCGAGTACCCAACTGCTCCTCGCCATCCTTAATGACCGAAGCACGGCGGATATCGATACGTACGCTGGCATAAAACTTCAATGCGTTACCACCGGTTGTTGTCTCGGGGTTGCCATAAACCACGCCAATCTTGTCACGCAGCTGGTTGATGAAGATACATACGGTCTTGGTCTTTGAGATGCTGGCTGTAAGCTTACGCAATGCCTGTGACATCAGACGAGCCTGTAAGCCCATCTTCGAGTCACCCATCTCGCCCTCAATCTCAGCCTTGGGAGTAAGTGCTGCAACAGAGTCGATTACGATGATGTCGATAGCACTTGAACGGATAAGTGAGTCGGCAATCTCCAATGCCTGCTCGCCGTTGTCGGGCTGTGAGATAAGCAGATTATCTACATCCACACCCAGCTTCTGTGCATAGAAAGAGTCAAAGGCGTGCTCTGCATCGATGAAGGCTGCGATACCGCCGGCCTTCTGTGCCTCGGCAATGGCGTGAATGGCCAATGTAGTCTTACCAGATGACTCGGGGCCATAAATCTCAATTACACGGCCTTTAGGGTAACCGCCCACACCCAGAGCCATATCCAATGTGATTGAGCCTGTGGGGATTACAGGGATGTCGGTTACGGCCTCGCTGCTCATACGCATAATTGAGCCCTTGCCGAAGTCCTTCTCGATCTTATCCATTACCGCACTCAAAACTTTGAGCTTGTCGGCATTTACTTGTGTCTTTTCAGTTGCCATAGTTTTATATTTTTTTATTTATCTAATTCGTTAATAATCTGCTCAAAATGTGTAGCAGTCTTTACTTTGTCAAAAATATGGGTAATTCTACCCTCTTCATCCAGCAGGAATGTTGTTCGCTTCACGCCCATATACTTGCGGCCGTACATCGATTTTTCTGCCCACACGCCGAAAGCCTCGCATATCGAGTGGTCAGTATCGGCCAGAAGTGTGAAGTTCAGGTCGTGCTTCGTACAGAAATTCTGGTGCGAACGTTCGCTGTCGGGGCTTACGCCTATGATGCGAAAACCTCTGCGGCTCAATTCCTCCTTGCCGTCACGCAGGCTTTTGGCTTCAAGCGTGCATCCCGAGGTGTTATCTTTCGGGTAGAAATAGAGGATGGTACGAGTGCCTTTTAATTCTGATAATGAAATTGTTGCACCATCTTGTGTCGTTCCCGAAAAGTCAGGAGCCATATCTCCTATTTTCAATTCTGCCATAACTTGAAATATTTAGAGGTAATAATCATTTCAAAGTTACGAAAAAATATCTGAAAATATCGGCATTAGGGCTAAAAAATCGCACTCCGCAACACTTTTTTGCCTGCTGAAGGTTGGTTAATCCCACAACATAACGGTCTCGACCTGCTCGTTGAACTCCTGCTGAGAGCTATTTAACCGTCGGTTGCACGATGGGCATCGGATAGGTGCATCAACCTCGACATAGCTCTCGCAGCCTATGCAACGCGATGTCAAACCAAATGTTTGGTCCTGACTGTAATTAAACACCGCCTGGCAGTGTTTGCACTTGATTTGATAAGCAATTCCCATAGTTTCAATTTTTTTAGTTGTTTTTAACTTTTTTTGTGTAGCTACTCTCCCCACTTCTGGTCGCCTCCTATCAGGTAGAGAAATATGTTACTACACATTGCGATAATGATGAAAATCAACAGCATAACTTTGCAGTTTTAGTGTTAATAATGTTTCTCGCCCAATACTTCTGCCAGAAAACAGAAAAAACATAAAATACTAAACATTGTCATCCGGTTTTATGGTTAATAATCTTATTTCACAATGCAAAGTAACCCCTGTATTGTGACAGGTTGTGACACAATGTAAAATAATTTGAAAAAATGTGATTTTTTTGAAAAAAAAAGAGGAAGACAGACTTCTGTGCATAAAAAAATGCCCGATGTTTCGGGCATTTTTACTCTATTTTGCTGTGGATATCTGTGGCCAGAAGCGACGTACATACTCTGCAATGTAGTTCTCAAATTTTGGAGAGTTGATAATCGTAATATCGTCCATAAGTCCCACTACAAATCGTGCTACTCCCGCATAATCAGCTACCTCTGTGTCTAAAATCCAATGGTCGGCATCCTCCTGTGAAAGGTGCTGCTCCGCCAGAGGATATACTCTTCTATGAGTAGGTTGCGGGCCAACAGACCAAGACGCAGCCTGATGTGGGCGCTTGCATGGTTGCTCGTCATTCGGAACACATCTATAAAGCCCTTGTCGTGCCTCTCTTCGTAGAGCCAGTCTTCGTCGAGTATCTCCACCGAGCCTATACGTGAGGTCTTGAAGAGTTTGCAGGTGTGACTTTCGGTGTCGTAGCACCACGTCTGCACATAGTTGGTCGTAAAGGCAAAGGGTTCTACCCTTCTGTCGCGTACCACGCTGCCGTGTGCTGAGCTGTAATCATGAAGGATTACGGTCTTGCGATTTTCGATAGCCTCAATGATTGAGTGAACCGTTGCTGCGGCCTCGCCCTTGACGATTGTGTCGGCCAGAATCTTATTGTCGTAAACCGAGTAGAGCTTGCGTTTGAGATTCTGTTTCAACATGTTGTTATCGTCGATGTTCTCTATTGCACGCTTTAATATCACAGCCTCCTCCTCGGTGAAGTGTACCAGTTGCGAGATATCCTTGAAGTGTGGAGACTCCTTGTCAAGTCGGATGTGGTTGCCACTCTTTTTGATGACAAAGCCTGCCTCGCGGAAGGTGTCGATATAGCGATATATGGTGCGTCGTGACATATCGAGCCTCTCGGCAAGTTCATCTACGCTATATGTTGTGTTTGTTGTCATCATCTTCATCAGACGCAACAATCTCTCAATTTTAGGCTGGTCCATAGTGTTGTGTTTTTGCAAATATACGAAAAATGTATGTAATTAAGAAGCCGGTCCGCACTCTTATTACATACATCAAAAAAAAGAGGCAACCAACTTTGGGCTATCCTTTTCGGCGGTGAATTAAATTTCACCGCCGAATTTGTTTATTTACAATGTGTTGGGTGTTAGATTGTAAAACGACTTTTCTATGAAAAACCTCTTGAACTTCAATTTTGCTCTTGGCGTGTAGCCTTCTATGTAGTCTAAATTAAGACCAATTAGTTGCGCTTTATGAAAAATTGCTTAACTTTGTATAAACATTAAAGATTTTTGCCTATGAAACATAGCGTATAGTTTGATACGCACATTTAGACATATTGAAAAAGCGTTTTAGCTTTATTCTGTCATTTCGAAAGTTTGGCGACTAATGAATACCGACAAGAATACTGCAAAAATGCTCGCGCTTAACGGTGCGGGCTTTTGGTTATTCTGTCGGTAGGTTACGCCAAACACCTCGAAATGCGGATACACTAAAAGTACCGCGCTTTTTTTGTGCGTTTTATTGAAGTAAATCAAGGGACAACGGAGTAACCGAAAAGCCGTTAAATGAGTAGGGATAATTTTTATCAAATTATATTATGAATAGCGTATTTACTATGTGCCCCACTTGCGGCAATTGCAAAAAAGATGATAGAATTTACAGATGTCCAAGCTGTGGAAGGATCTTGTGTGAGCGTTGTGCTCCTTATAACTACTGCCCTATTTGTAATGGACCTCTAACTTGGAAAGATCAAATAGGCTATATTGGATAATATACCATTAATTATAACAAAAGTGGCGTATGTAGGAACCCGTGTAGTTTCTTCATACGCCACCGTTGTCTATTCACAATGCATCTTCGAAAGATGCTTGATTTCAGTGCTTTACTTTCAAAAGTTTTATTTACCTTTGTGCTCGTAGTTTTGGGGCTTGATTACGACTTCCATGTAGTCTCATATGTAGGATTTCGCAATTTTCGTAAAAACTAACTCTGAAAATCAATCGGTTAAAAATTAAAAGACCTATCCCCAAAGCAACCCCGTATTTTGTTTATATTGTTTCTTATATCTTTGCACGAAGGAAGCCTATGCCGAAGCGCTCAACAGCAGCTCTCTCCAAATCCTCACGTACCGATGGGTCAGCAACCGAGATAAGTAGCTTAGCACGCTCAGCCAACGACTTGTTGCGCAAGTAGACGATACCATGCTCTGTGGCAATATACTGAGTCTGGAAGCGAGTGGTAACAACACCTGCACCCTTAGTGAGCGTAGGCACGATCTTCGACTGGCCCTTAGAGGTAATAGATGGAAGAGCAATGAAGCACTTGCCACCCTCCGACAAGGCACCACCATACATAAAGTCGTGCTGGCCACCTACGCCCGAGAAGATGCGCTCGCCAATACTATCGGCGCAAATCTGACCTGTAAGGTCGATCTCGATAGCTGAGTTAACTGCCATAACCTTAGGGTTCTGGCGAATGTTCTGTGGATCGTTGGTCCAAGCAACATCACGTATTACCACGTCACGATTGTTGTGCAAGTAGTCGTACAAGCGCTGGCTACCCAAGCACAAGCAAGCAAGCGACTGACCAGGATAGAGCTTCTTGAGCGAGTTGTCGATGATGCCCTTCTGGATAAGAGGCACCACGCCATCGGTCATCGCCTCGGTGTGCAAGCCGAGGTGCTTGTGGCCATGCAATGCATCGAGCACAGCGTTAGGAATACCGCCTACGCCAATCTGCAATGTAGCACCATCAGGAATCTCCTGAGCGATGAAGTTACCGATGCGGCGCTCCACGTCGTTAGGAATAACCGTAGGCACCTCAACCAATGGCTCGTCGCCACGTACCATAGCATCAATCTTCGACACGTGGATAACAGGATCGCCAAATGTGCGAGGCATATACTTGTTTACCTGTGCAATAATAACCTTTGAGCACTCCACAGCCGAGAATGCAAGGTCGGCAGATACGCCATACGAGCAGTAGCCCTCCTCGTCAGGCTCCGATACGTTCAACAACGTAACGTCCAATGGAATCTGGCCCGAGCGGAACAAGAAAGGAATCTCGCCAAGGAAGGCAGGGATAGTCTGCGCTACGCCCTCGTTGATAGCCTTGCGAAGGTTGTTGGCAACAAAGAAGCTGAGTGGCTCAAACGAGTCACGAAGCTCAGCCTTAGCATAAGGAGCATCGCAACGACCAATAGCAAAGGCAGTATATACCTTCACGCCACGAAGTTCCTCAGCACGGTCGGTCATAGCCTGCACCAACACCTCAGGAACAGATGTCGAGCCCTGGATATATACCGAGTCACCCGACTTGATAACTATGACCGCTTCTGCCGCACTAACGAAATGCACACCTTCATAGTTTAAGAAGGGCTGTCCTAAGCGGGCAGCCCTTCACTAACTAAATTCATACCTTTATAGTTTAAGAAGGGCTGTCCTAAGCGGGCAGCCC
>RHMF01001650.1_pt1 | contig 10262 bp, 6 predicted proteins | sample 5365151 | NCBI WGS metagenome assembly RHMF01 (sample SAMN10266501, study PRJNA497801) | feces metagenome | isolation source: feces | host: Bos taurus | place: China: Prairie of Fairy Mountain | collected 2017-08-14 | reverse complement strand
AGAGTAAGAGTGTGATCGCCGTTTTGGAAATCTATATCCTTGTTTTTAACTCCGATTTTCTTCGCAAAGCCTTTGCCGTTTATAGATTTAGTGTCCATAGATACCAAAGTCTTCATTCTGTCTCCACGATGAATGTTCAATAATTGACAGATTGGACCTATTCCATGCGTTGGATACACATCTCCTCTGTGTTCATTGTTGTAATCTAATCGCCAATTGTCATAATAGTAAGTCCAAAACTCTTCCAAATAATGAATATACGCTCCCTCGGTGTGAAGAATCTCTCCAAACAAACCTTGTTGAGCCATATTCAAAGTAGTCATTTCAAAGTAGTCATATATGCAATTCTCTAACTGTATGCAATGTTTTCTTGTTTTTTCACTTGTGTTTATCAAGTCCCAAATCTCCTCTAAGGTCATTGCAGCAGGCACTTCAATTGCTACATGTTTACCATGCTCCATTGCATAAACCCCAATGTTTGCGTGATTCTTCCAATCCGTTACCACGTATATCAAATCAATATCCTCTCTTTCGCAAACCTTTTTCCACAACTCCTCACCTCCATGATACGATGTAGGCTTTTCTTTTCCCGCATTCAACAAAACCTTTTCCGCTCTCTCGGTTAGCTCGGGGCGAATGTCGCAAAGAGCTTTGATTTCTACCCCTGGGATATGAATAAACCTTTCAACAGCACTTATGCCTCGCATTCCAAGACCAATGATTCCAACTCTTACAGTATCTAATTTTGGTGTTGTTAAGCCAACAACGTGAGTTTGCCCCTTAGGACGCTCAGGCATTTTAGTCTTTATTACCTTTGAAGTCGATTGACAAGATACGAATCCGATAAATAGCAATGTGATTAAAATATATTTTCTTATCATAATTCTAATGTTATAAAATAGTTGTTTGTTTTTGCAAAAATAGAAATATTTTAAGAAACAACACAAAAGTATTAAGACTGAAAAAAATGGTATTCTGTAAATTTGAATATGGAAACAACCTTTTCAAGAATAAATTTGTTACTTTTGCAATGTAAACTTCAATAAGTGTTTTATGTTAGAACGAGAAATGAATTCCTATAGATTCAGTTCGGGAGAAGAGCCTTCTGATGATATGTTGTGTCAATTGATGAAAGAAGTTGCCCAAGAGGCTCGTGAGAGTAATCAAAAGGCGTTAAAAGATTTTTTTGACTCATTGGACGAGGAAGCAAAAATCATTATAGATGAATTAAAGATGCAAAAAAAATGTCAGAAGTAATAGAGACAGAAAGACATCGTCCTTTGCTGATTGTAATAGCAGGTCCTAATGGTTCAGGTAAAACTTCTATAACCTCGAAACTTTTGAAACATGAATGGGTTGAGGATTCTGTTTATATCAATCCAGACAATGTCGCAAAGGATATGTTTGGAGATTGGAACTCAAAGGAAGCTGTGCTAAATGCTGCTAAGTATTGCGCACAGTGGAGGGAGAAATGCTTAGTTGAAAAGAAAAGTTTAATTTTCGAAACAGTAATGTCGGCTGATGATAAGGTTGATTTTATTATGCGAGCTAAAGAAGCAGGCTTTTTTATACGCATATTCTTTATAGGAACAGCAAATCCTGCTATAAATGCAGCTCGAATTGCGAATCGTGTAATGAAAGGTGGACACGATGTTCCGATAACTAAAATAATTTCAAGATACAGAAAGTCAATACATAATTGCATAAGAGTTTCAGATGTGGTTGATCGCCTTTATGTATATGACAATTCCATAGATGGAGAAGATGCAAAGTTGCAATTCCGTTTAGTAGATGGTGTTATAAAAAAGACATACGTAGAAACTTTTCCAGAATGGGTAAAAACAATATTGTCGAATTCTTTATTAGACTTGAGATAATACTACCCTTATTCCTTTTTGTAAAAAATCAAATTATTAGTATAGCTTTAAGAAATAATTTTTTAGTAGTTTTTGAATAGGATATGAAAAAACTATTCGCAATATTTGTTGTCTGTATTTTTGTATTTGTAAACACTAAGGCTCAACAACCACCTCTTATGGGTTGGAGTTCTTGGAATACTTACGGGGTTGAAATCAATGACTCTTTGATAAAGTCGCAAGCAGATGCGATGTCAAGACTCGGATTTGCTGAAAAAGGGTATCGATACATAAATATAGATGACGGATATTTTGGAGGCAGAGATAAAAAGGGTAAGTTGTTAATTCACCCTACAAGATTTCCAAACGGATTGAAAGCTTTGGTGGACTATATTCACTCATTGGGATTGAAAGCAGGGATTTACACAGATGCAGGAGCAAATACCTGTGCTTCGTATTGGGGAAATCCAAAAGACACAATAGGAATTGGCGTAGGGCTTTATGGACATGATGCAGAGGATTTAAGTTTGTTTTTTGATGAACTTGACTTTGATTTTCTGAAAGTTGATTATTGTGGAGCAGATGCAAGAAACAATATTGACAGACTTGACCTTAATGAAGAAGAACGCTATAAAGAAATTGCAAATCACATAAAAGAGGTGCAGAAAAAGCAAGTTTCTTGGAACGTATGCCGATGGGCTTTTCCTGGAACTTGGGTTACGCAGATTGCAGACTCGTGGCGAACAACCGAAGACATATATTTAGGTTGGGAATCCATAAAAAGCATCATCAATCAAAGCCTTTACCTTTCTGCATACACAACTTACGGACACTATAATGACATGGATATGCTTGAAGTAGGCAGAGGATTGAGCGAAGAGGAAGATAAAACTCATTTTGCTATGTGGTGCATTATGTCTTCTCCCCTTTTGATAGGTTGTAACCTTAATTCAATAAACCAAAACGCCGTTTCACTTTTGCAAAACGAAGAATTGATAGCCTTAAATCAAGATCCGCTTGGATTGCAAGCCTATGTTGTAGAAAGAAAAGAGGATTGCTACGTATTGGTTAAAGATGTTGAACAGCTATATGGTAAGAAAAGAGCGGTGGCTGTTTACAATCCAAACGAGGAAGCTCAAACTATAACAATAGACTTTGAATCGCTTGATTTATCAGGCAGGGTTAAAGTGAGAGATCTTTTTGAACGCAAAGACATTGGAAGTTTTAAGGAAAGCATATCCGTAAACGTTCCTCCACATGCAACGAGGGTTTACTCACTTTCTGCAAACAAAAGATTGGAACGCAGACTCTATGAAGCAGAAACAGCATGGCTTTCAGCATATCAAGAATTGGAAAATCACTTAACAGCAAAGACTGCAATATATGAAGAAGTTGAAGGAGTATCTGGCGGAGCTGTTGTGAAGAATTTAGGATATAATTCTGGGAATGACTTACAATGGAGAAACGTTTATAGCAAAGACGGTGGAGAATACGAAATTACGATAATCTTTTTCGGAAAAGCAAAACCGATAAACGTAGTTGTAAACGACAATAAGCCTATTTTGCTTACGCCAAACGACAATAGCAGTGTCGCAACACTAAAACACAAACTTAAAAAAGGTAATAACACAATCCGCCTTTACACAGAATCAGAAACAACTTCTTTTGATATAGATTATATGATTCTGCAAGGGATTATCTAAAAACCTCTATTGTACCGTTGAAGTCAAATGTGCGAGTTTTACCTTGTGCTATAAATCTAAAAAAGTAGGTACCCGAAGACGAATTAGTTGCAGCTGGAGACCAGAATTCTGATTCGTGTTGTATGTTTTCTTTGAAATATACTCTTCTTCCGTGACGTGTATAAATTAAGAGCTCTGTATGGCTGAAATAAGTGTTGTTAAGTAGACCAATGATTTCAAAAACGTCATTTATTCCATCACCATTGGCAGTAACGACATTAGGAAATTTCAGATTTATTACGTCCAAATGAAGAAAGTATGTGCTGTCGCAACCGTTCTCATCTATGTAAACTTGGGTGTACTCGCCAGATGAAGTTTCTAAAAAGCCATGTTGCTTATATATATCCCCAGAATAGATTTCTACATATAGGCTATCGGTAAACAATTCCCAAACATTGAGATTTAGTGTAACGATACTATCACACCCGTTTATCGTTTGAAGGTGTTGTGTGTAGATTCCACTTTCGGTTTCGTAGAAATTATTTTCATCATAAGCAATTCCACAACGTTGAGCATAGATAGTGTCGTTGTATATAGGGTTTACAACAAGGTCAAGGTGCACTATACTATCGCAACCGTGTATGCTAGTATGTTGTTGTGTGTAAATGCCTGTTTCATATTCTGAAAAGTTATTCTCAGTGTAAGTTTCCCCTTGACAAATCTCAGCAGGAATAGTGTATTCGTAAGTTGGATTGACTGTAAGGTTGAGAGTGATAATGCTATCACAACCATAGATATTTTGGAATGTGTGAACGTAAACTCCTTCGGCTGTTTCAGAAAAACCATTTAGGGAATAAGTTTCGTTATCACAAATAGCAGCATCAATAGTTGTGCTATAAGATGGCTTGACATGTAAGTTCAATTTCACAATACTATCACAGCCATAGATGTTTTGTAGATTTAATACATACAAACCTGCTTCGTGTTCATCGAAACCATTCTGTGTGTAATTCTCTCCAAAACATATTGTGTCAAAAATAAGAGTTTCATGAGTTGGGTTTACAGTTAGAATAAGCGTTATTAGACTATCACAACCCAATCCTGTTTGAGAGTACCATGTATGAGTACCTGCACTATCGGTGTTAAACATAGAGTCAATGTATGTTTGGTTATCGCATATGCTTGCGTAGATAGTGTCATAATAAGACGGATTTACAACAATGGTTTTTCTTGCAGTACCTCTACAAGACTCGTTTTCGGTTACGGTTAGGCTCCAATCGGCAGTCTGTGTTGCAACGTGAGTTATGCTATCGCTTATTTCTTGGGTATTCCATAAAAATGTCAGATTTTCTCTAACAGCATTGCTTGTGAAGATTCCTTGCAAAGTCATTGTATCTCTTTGACAAATAGTATCGGGTGCAGCTATGCCTAAAAGAAGATTAAAGTCTATGTTTATGGGGAGAGTGAGCGTATCTACACAATAGGATTCGGAAAGAGTAGAAACAAGTTTTATATCATACAAACCATTATTCGGATAATACCTACTTAGAGTGTCCTCCATAGAAGTGCTTCCGTCATCTAAAATCCAAAAGACTGAGTCGATGATATGGCTTGTAAATATATTGTATGTGCTATCCAGTATTACGCTACTATGATTCTGTAAAAAGACTTTTGATTCGCATGTGTCTATTGTGTAAGTTGCCGAAGCATTTGGAACAACCGATATTGAGTGTGAGGAAATAGTGAAATTACATTCAGGCTTGCCCACAAAGGAAGCTGTACAATGGTATTCATTATTATCTATTGGCACAACAATATCGTGATTGGTTGAAAGGATAGTTGAATCTCCGCTTTGATACCATTTATATTCAAATCCTAAAGGAGCTTGCAGGTGAACAGAGTCTTGAGCGTCGCAACGGTTGAAAAGATATATTCTCTTCTTATCACAATTCAAAGTAAAGTAAGCATAACCGAAGTGTCCTCCCTCTTTACAATCGTATGTTGTTAGACGAACTTTTACATCTTGACCATGATAAGGAGCAATGTCAACTCCCACTGTAGTCCAATCTTTCCAAATTATGATAGAGTTGTTGTAAGTATTCTGATTCCAACCCAAGTCTCCACTTGCGTAAAAGTCTGCAAAGGCACAAGTACTATCTATCAATACACCAGAGCTGTCAAGAATCTCAAGAGTAAAACGAGGTTGGTTCTCTAATGTATGGTCAGGATTTTGTAGTACTACGGCATATTTGAGCGTTAGCATATCGAATTGAGTCGTATCTACAAAATAATCGTAAGATATACTTTCAGCTTCTGCTCCCGTAGATGAGTTTCCTAATTTAAGACTTGCCTTTTCTCCTGAAGGGACTTTCTTTAACATATAGTTAGTGTAGCTGTCTTTAGAAATTGTATCTAAAATAACACTTCCTCTAAAGTTGTTTTGCCATTGATAAGGGTTGTCATAGTTCCCGGTAGTTGGAAGAGTGCCTTCTGCAAAAACATTGATAAAGTCAATACATCTGTCCAATGTCGTAGATGCATAATTGAGATTACCCGTGGACATTCCGCATGCATCACACAAAGTATAGGCATATACCCTATAAGCAGTAGCTTCTTCAAGTCCTGTTATTAAAACCTCCTCTACGCCACTTGGAATCGTATCTTGAAAAACGACATCATAAGGAGGCTTATCATAAGTACACTTTATCACATACTGTTCAATATTAGGTTTATCATACCAATAAACATTTATAGAATTATGATTCACTTCGCCTATATAAGGATATATATTAGGACAACCAAAGAAATCATTTAAGATAGTTTCGATATTACAATAATAAAAACCGCCATACCCTCCTGTAGCTCTGATATAGAAGTCTGTATTGCAAGTTTTTGGCATTGAATAGGAGTTGGTGTTGGTTATATTAAAGGTTCCCCAGTTTTGACTTACGTACCAATTGGCATTAGGTACTGAATCCCAAGTCAGATAAATAGAATCCTCATCATAAGTCACCTCAACATTTTCGGGAGTAAAATGCCTACAATCAGTATTGCCCAATGTACCACACATAGGTACACTATCGCAAGAGCCATACACATTATAGTGAATGAAGGAATAAGGAGGCAAGCCAGTGATTAAAACAGAATCGGCATTTGAATAAACAGTGTGAATTATAGAATTTCTATCCGACATCGTAGAACGATAACCAGTTAAAGTACCACTGCTATTTACAGGAGGGTAAAACAAAATATAATCCACAGCAAAAGAAGAATAACCATGCCCGTCCCAGCGAAGCATAACAGATGTTGAGTCAATATATTCATGTGTTACATCGCTTGGAGCTTGGCAGTCGCAAAATTGTATAATGATTTCGAAGCTTTCAGGTGGATTATCGTTGTCTGCATGGAATTTAACCGTTATTTCACCATTTTCAAGTTCGGTGTATAGTATTGTGTTATAGTAAACATCGTGAGCACTTTTAATGATTCTCTCTTGCGAATTGGTATCTCCATCATAAATAGTGTAACTATTATTTTGATTATAGTAGTATTCGTATTCGTTACGCGCAATTATCTTGCAGTTGTAAGTAGAATCAGTAGCTTTGATTGTGTAAGAGGCATCGACACGAGGAGAATGTGGTTGTCCAGGTCCATTATCTGCATATAGCACAACATAATCCGACACAATACTTTGATGATTGTTCGTGCCCATAAGAATAGTGTCTTGGGCAAAAACCGAACATGAAATTATAAAACAAATAAACAAATATAATATGCGTTTATTCATAATATCCTATGATTAAAATCTAAAAAAACTTAGTTGCAAATATATTATTTATTTCCCAATTAAAATACCTTGAAATTGGTTCTTGTTTGGTTCTTATCACATCACAATCTATAAACATTTGATTCTATGACTCGTAAAATAAGTTTTCATCTAACCAACCCTTCGTTTTAATTTTTTGAAATAAAGTTTTAGAAAATCAAAATCAAGAATTGGTATGGTGTATTCAAAGTTGGGGAAAATGAAATCTAATAACAAGTAAATCAACTTAGATATTAGGATAAGTATTATTCTGAACGGCTGTGCGGATTAGTCGTTTTCTTCGAATAATTGTGTGCCGTGGGGATTTTTTATCTTGACACTATCGAAGGATTCGGTTGCTCGCAAGCCGTCTCCGTAGTCTGTGCCGGCTGAGGATTGACGTCTGATTGGCAAATCGGTTCTTAATAGGGCTGAATCTTTTATCCAATATAGGTCTTGGCAGTAAAAGGTGTCTTGTTCTTTGTAGTCAATTATCACAACATTGTCTTTGACGTAGTAGAGGTTGGAATTGTTGTAATTGACTGCATAATCGGCTACAAGGTATGCTTTGCTTGTCAAGTCGGGATTTAGAAACATGACTTCTATGCCTTTGGGTGATACCATTCTTGCACTGTCTCCCGAATACATTTCTATCAATGGCGTTTTTACTTCAATATCTACTCCGCCATTTAGACTTCTTAGCAATTGTGCATCTTTAATTACTTGTAGTGGATATTGCTTTTGTTCTTGTTCTTCTATCGTTGTTTCTTTCTCTGAACAAGAGAGAATTGAAAAAGACAAAGCAAGCGTACTTGCTAATGGCAAATACACTTGCTTTATCGTCGTTTTGATTTTATGTAAAATCACTTTATTATCTTGATCTTGCTGTTGTGCCTCTTCCAATCCAACATCCAACTGAGAATGATGAGCCTGGATTGATTGAGTTAAAGAACATGTCTTCTTTAGATGGCCATTGAGAACGTGCAGAGTTCATTACCTTTTGTGCTTCTGCCTCTATGCTTGGGTCAATTGACTTTGCTCTTTGTGCTTCGTCGTATGCTACCCACGCTGCTCCACGAATCTTTCCTTCATGTGAAGCACAAGAAACGGCACTCTTCAAATACATTGAAGCAACTAACAATACTGCTTTTCCTTCTAATGTTTTGTCGAATTCTGCTACTTGATATGCTGCTGTTCTTGCTGCTGACAATTGTCCTGAATTCATCAATGCAGTTGCCAACAAGTAAGATGCTTTTGCTTTTGAATCGTTATCATCAAACGTTTTCACAGCTTCTTCCAAATAAACCGCTGCTTCTTTGTATTGTTCCTTATCCATAAGCATCTTACCCATCATATAAGCTGACTTAGCTGTTGGTTCCAATTTGTGAAGGTTTTCTGTTGCTGAGAAGAATAGGTCTGATTTTGTACAGTTTTTACGATCTAAATTAGTAGTTATTTTCTTCAACAACTCTATATCGTTAGGGTTGGCGTTAAATTTAGGTTCGTAAATTGGTATAATCTTATCACAAGATGCGAATGGTTCAATCATTTGCTCTGTAAGTGCAAGGTAGCTCATTGAATTGCTCAATTCTGTTTCTGCTTTCTTGATGTTTTTTGCTACTCCTGCTGCTTGAGCGTCTGCCAATGCTGCTTTGTTTTGTTTAACTCTTGCTTCCAATGTTTCAGATGCGTAGTCGTATGCGTCAAACAAAACAGACATTTGTTCTGAGTTTGCTTTTATTGAATGTAGGTAGTTAATTGTTGCCTCTACATACAAAGGGCAATATTGTGCATCTAAGTTAGCACCGCCTTTTGTTGCTGCTTCTTTGTACAAGTTGTAGATTTGTTCTTTTTCATTTGGACGGAACTCTACCAAAATCTTAGCTTTCATTGCCAAGTTGTTGTATTCTTCACCGAAAGCTTGTGTTCTGATATCTTGAAGTGCAAGATATTCATCTACATACTTATCTCTATCGGCTGGAGTTGCTGCTCCGGCAATCATAGCCCTCAAGATATTTCCACCTCTGATGAAGGTGTTGATGTGATACTTAGGACAGTGTTTCACAACTTGTGTCCAAGGCTCGTAAGCGTCCTTATAATTTTTTTGTTTGTAAAATTCCTGATACAAGGAATTGTTCATTATACAAGCAGAGCTGTCTTCTGGTGTCTGCCCAAAGCGTTGTGCTTTTACATTTCCTGCTCCTAACATAACAGCAAATGCAGCTAATGCAAAGATTGCTTTTTTCATTTTGTTCTTTCTATATTTTTAATTATTGATATTTTCTCTTAAAAAACCATCTATCCTTTGCCGAGAATGAAATTCCTATCTTGAAATAGTCTTTTCTGATTAGGCTTTGCTCTTTTGTGCCAAGCTTACCATATTCTAAGCAAAGATTTATTTGTGAACCGATTTTCTTTATTGGCAATCCAACTCCAAATGCAATACCATATTGATTGATTGATTGGTCGCTTAAATATAGTATCCCACTTGAGTAATTCGCTCCAAATCTATAGCTAATTTTTTGAAAGTAACCGCCGTATACATCTGGCTTATACTCCAATCCAGCATTTATCTTCAATTCATCTTTCATTACATCGCCATAAGGAACTCCTTGAACTTCAAATTGACTCCATTGAGTAAAGCTTGCATCTAGTTCTACGAAGAGTTTTTGTGGGCGTTCAAAAGATAATCCAACTCCCATCGATTGTGGGACCTTTATTTCGCCATTTCCATCTATTGAGAGTACTGAATCTCGAATTGTTTCTAAACCTGCTGATTCTGTAAAGGTGTAATGTCTGTATTGATTTTTTGTAGGAAGAACGCTAGGGGTTGCATAAGCCAATCCTATTCCTAACACATCTCCGTTTTTCAAAGTTTGGAAGTATTGCAAGCCAAAATCAACAGTAAATGCTGAGATT
>RHMF01001649.1_pt1 | contig 10264 bp, 10 predicted proteins | sample 5365151 | NCBI WGS metagenome assembly RHMF01 (sample SAMN10266501, study PRJNA497801) | feces metagenome | isolation source: feces | host: Bos taurus | place: China: Prairie of Fairy Mountain | collected 2017-08-14 | reverse complement strand
AGTGGGAGTCTCCTTCACGGCCCTCGGACTCACGGAAGCGCGACAGATAGCAATGCCCCTCATCGTCATCGGACTGGCGTCGTGGGCCTTCACCCTGTTGGGATGCCACCTGGGAGCACGCTTCGGCCATCTGGTGGAAAAGCGGCTGCGCCCCACGCTGCTCGGAGGAATCATCCTGCTCTGCATCGCCATCAAGATAGTGCTCCAGTCGTAACGACGCCCCCGCCAAACTACAACACCAACCCGCAAACCTCATTGCACACCAGCAACCGCCCATGAACCAACCATCAGCAACTGCAACCCCTCCCTCACAACGCCTGCTCTCACTCGACCTGCTGAGAGGCATGACCGTAGCGCTCATGATTATGGTGAACAACGGCTACGGCGAATCATTCCACCAACTGCAGCACTCCAAGTGGAACGGCATGACATTGTGCGACCTTGTGTTCCCGTTCTTCCTCTTCATCATGGGCATGTCAACCTACATGTCGCTGCGCAAGACCCAGTTCCGGTGGTCAAGGGCCGTGGCCCGCAAGATCATCAAGCGCACCCTGCTGCTCTTCCTCATCGGACTGTTCATCAACTGGTTTGAGCTGGTCTGCAAAGGCCATCCCCTCGACTTCGGCCACCTGCGCCTGTGGGCCGTCATGCAGCGCATAGCGCTCTGCTACCTGGCCGTCTCCGTGATAGCCCTCAGCATGAGTCACCGCTACATACTGCCCGTGGTCGGGGCACTGCTGGCCGCCTATGCCGCCGTCATTGTCGTGGGTCACGGCTACGACTACGATGCCGCCACCAACATACTGGCACGCGCCGACCGCGCACTCTTCGGCTACGACCATCTCTACCACAAGAGCCCTGTCGACCCCGAGGGACTGCTGAGCACGCTGCCCGCCATCGCCCACACGCTGATAGGCTTCTGGTGCTGCCGGCTGATGATGCTGGCACAGGCCACAACCGACAAGATTAAGCGGCTGGCCGTTGTCGGGTTGGCACTCATCGCACTCGGATGGCTGCTCAGCTGCTGGCTGCCGCTCAACAAGCGCATATGGAGTCCGTCGTACGTGCTGCTCACCTGCGGACTGGCCTCGCTACTACAAGGCGTCATCATGTGGTTGGTCGACGTCAAAGGGCGCCACATCGCCCATGAGCGCTACATGCCCCTGCTGGTCTTCGGCATGAATCCGCTGTTCCTCTATGTGGTGAGCGAACTGCTGAGCATCCTGTTCTCACGACTCCACATCAGCGATGCCGTCTACGGCCTTATCTCACCCGTCATCACATGGCCGCCACTCGCATCGCTCACCTACGCACTGCTCTTCACCGCCCTCCACGCCCTCATGGGATGGTGGCTGTGGCGTCGCCGCATCTTCATCAAGATATGAGCACGCAAGGTCATGGACGAGCACATGGAAGAGATAAGAAAAAACTTTACAAAACCACATCAACAGAAAGTTGCAATCTAGAAAACGAAAATGCCGTTTTTGCCATCTCGGAATGACAAAAGCGGCTTTTTTCATGACCGTTTTCTCCTCCCACCTTGTAAGAGCTATGCAATGACACCCTAACTCCATTGCTCTTAGGGGCTCATTGCATTGCTCTTAGGTGCTAACTGCATAGCTCTTAGGGTGTAAGAGCACTGCTCTGACAACCGGGAAACATTCGCCTTATGACCCGAAAACGCATAAGCGGCTCTGGCACAACAGGTTAACCGAAAGGCCGAAAAACGGGCATTTTTTCGGGCGAGCATGCCGATGGTGAAGAAAACGGCCTCTTTTCAGGCCTTCGTTTCGGAAAAATCTTGACATAACTCCACCGTCATCTCATCGTCTCTTCTCCCCTCTCGTTGGCACGACGGAGACAGACCACCGAGCCGGGGCCATGCTCTCGCAGCAGGACGGCAGGGCAGCGAAAGCATCGGTGCAGGACACATAAAGCAGGGAAACACATGTTTTTTATAAAAAAATGTATAACTTTGTAGGCTATTTGTATTGAAACGCACATGACAAACGAACCGAAGACACCGCTTCTGGGGTGCTCGCCCGACGAACTGAAGGCCATCGTGAAAGAACTGGGAATGCCCGCTTTCACTGCCGGACAGATAGCCCAATGGCTCTATCAGCACGGAGTGAAGTCCATAGACGAGATGACCAACATCTCGAAGCAAAACCGCCAACGTCTCAGCGAGCGCTACTGCGTGGGGCATCGTCCTCCGGTGGACGCACAACACTCGCAGGACGGCACCGTGAAATACCTGTTTCCGGTTGCCACCAACCACCAGCAGCAGCAAGGACAGAAGCATGTGGAGACCGTGTTCATTCCCGACGACGACCGGGCCACGCTGTGCGTATCCTGTCAGGTGGGTTGCAAGATGAACTGCCTCTTCTGCCAAACGGGCAAACAGGGATGGGAAGGCAACCTCACCGTGGCCGACATACTCAACCAGATCTATGCGCTGCCCGAACGAGAGCGCCTCACCAACATCGTCTTCATGGGACAGGGAGAGCCCATGGACAACCTCGACAACGTGCTGAAAGCCACCGAGGCACTCACCGCCCCGTGGGGATGGGCGTGGAGTCCCAAGCGCATCACCGTGAGCAGCGTGGGAGTGAAAGGCAAACTGAAGCGCTTCATCGAGGAGAGCCAGTGCCACCTGGCCATCAGTCTCCATGCACCCACCCACGAACAGCGGCTCAGGCTCATGCCCGCCGAGAAGGCCATGCCCATTGCCGACGTGGTGTCGCTGCTGAGACAGTATGACTTCTCACACCAGCGGCGCCTCTCTTTCGAATACATCGTGTTCGGAGGCGAGAACGACAGCATGGCACACGCCAAGGAAATCGTGCAACTGCTCAAGGGACTCGACTGCCGTGTCAACCTCATACGCTTCCACCAGATTCCCGATGTGCCCCTCCAGGGCGCCGACGACATGATGATGGAGAAGATGAGAGACTACCTGACACGCCACGGCATCTTCACCACCATAAGGGCATCGCGCGGACAAGACATCTACGCCGCATGCGGACTGCTCTCAACTGCAAGGAAAGAACAACGCCAGCGCACTTGAATGCAGGTGGCGGCACGACAAGGCACCGCAGGGGCGACGATGCTCCCGCACCCCAAAAAGACCGAGACAAACTAACCAGAAACCTAACATAGAAATGGAACAACAAAGGAAAATCAGACTGGCCATTGTGCAAGGCGACAGCAATGGCGTAGGATACGAACTCATCTTTAAAACCTTCCTGGAGACCGAGACGCTCGACCTCTTCACCCCGGTGGTCTACGGTTCGCCGAAGATTGCGGCCTACCACCGCAAGGCACTCAACGTGGCGGGCAACTTCAGCATCATCAGTCACGCCGAAGAAATCAAGGACGGCCGCGTGAACCTCATGACCTGCTTCGACGACGAGGTGAAGGTGGAACTGGGAACGGCCACTCCCGAGTCGGCACAGGCTGCCCGGCGCTCGCTTGAGAAAGCCATACATGATGCCGAGGGCGGTGTGGTAGACGCCATAGTGCTCACACCCATGCAGGCAGAACGCCTCGCCGGCGACGTGCTCAAGGGCAGCACGATGATGCTGCTCGACGAACGTCTGCGCGTGGCACTGGCCACCTGCGGACTGCCCATCAGAGAGGTAGCCTCGTCGCTCACCAAGGAACTGGTGGCCGAAAAGGCCAGGCTGCTGCTGAAAGTGCTGAAACGCGACCTGTTCATCAGCAATCCGCGCATAGCCATACTGGCCCTCAATCCCGACGCACAAGGCAAGGAAGAGCAAGACATGCTGGCACCCGTAGTGAAAGAACTCTCCGAAGAGGGTCTGCAAGCCTTCGGCCCCTACCCTGCCGATCGGCTGTTCAGCAGCGGAGAGTATGAAGCGTTCGACGCCATCCTCGCCATGTACGACGACCAGGGCATCGTTCCCTTCAAGGCACTCACCAACGACGAAGACTGCAGATATTTCGCCGGACTGCCTTATGTCCTCACAGCCACACCCCAAGACCCGCTCTTCGACGAGGCAGGGAAAGGCATTGCCGACGAGATGTCACTGCGCCATGCCCTCTACAGCGCCATCGACATAGTGCGCCACCGTGCCGACTACGACGAGGCCAAGCACAACCCGCTGCCTAAACTCTTCCATGAGAAGCGCGATGAAAGCGAGAAGGTGAGGTTCAACATACCCAAGAAGCGCGCGCCGTTCGGCACCGATAAGAGCCGCGAAGAGCAACAACCGGCAAAAGAAGAGACACCTCAGCAACCCGAAGCAAAGCCTGAAGCATAGACCGCCGTGAGCAAGAAATATCAAAACGGATTCTTCTTCTTCGGCCTGACAGTGCTCATCATCATGGTGACACAACTCGACTTCGCCGAGGTATGGAAAGGACTGTTGCATGCAGGCTATTGGTTCTTTGCCGTCATCGCACTGTGGGCCGTGCTCTACCTGTTCAACACGGCAGCCTGGTGGGTCATCATCGGCAGCCAGGAAACCGTCGACGGGCTGGAAACGGCACACCAACGGAAGCCCATCACGTTCGGGCAACTCTACAAAGTCACCGTATCGGCCTTCGCACTCAACTACGCCACCCCCGGCGGACTCATGGGCGGAGAGCCCTACCGCGTGATGGAACTGGCGCCATACATAGGCAAGGAACGCGCCGCCAGCAGCGTCATCCTCTACGTGATGACACACATCTTCAGCCACTTCTGGTTCTGGCTCATCGCCATCATCATCTACCTCATCACTCAACCCCTTACACCGTTCATGGCAGTGGTGCTCACCATGGCCACCGCCTTCTGCCTGCTGGGGCTGTGGTTCTTCATTCGAGGCTATCGGAAAGGGCTTGCCGTGAGAGGACTCAACATCATCCGCCATCTGCCCTTCATCAAGGGATGGGCCAACAGGTTCATTGAGCAACACCGGAAGCAACTCGACACCATCGACAGACAAATCGCCGCACTCCACCAGCAGGCCTACTCCACCTTCATCACCGCCGTGATGCTGGAAGTAGGATGCCGCATCGCGTCGGCCGTGGAGATTCTTTTCATCCTCCATGTCGTCATGCCCAGCGTCAACTACTGGACCTGTCTGCTCATATTGGCCTTCACCTCGCTGTTCGCCAACCTGCTCTTCTTCATGCCGCTGCAACTCGGAGGACGCGAGGGAGGGTTCCTCATGTCGACCACCGGACTAGGCATCACGGCCAGCAACGGCATCTTCGTGGCTCTCATCGTACGCATCCGCGAACTCGTATGGACAGGCATCGGACTGTTGCTCATCAAGGTGACCGCCGGAAAACCCGCCCCACCGACCGGAGAAAACAACACTCCGAAGGAGTAAAGAATAATAAAATATGTCAAAATTGCAGACGTATCAAGGAAAAAGCGTAATTTTGTCACCCAATGAACACATCCGACATACAGAAAATCAAGCAACGCTATAACATCGTGGGCAACTGCGATGCGCTCAACAGAGCACTCGACGTGGCACTGCAGGTGGCGCCCACGGAACTCAGCGTGCTCATCGAGGGCGAGAGCGGAGTAGGCAAGGAAATCATTCCGCGCATCATTCATGACAACTCACCGCGCAGAAAAGAGAAATACTTCGCCATCAACTGCGGCTCCATCCCCGAGGGAACCATCGACAGCGAACTGTTCGGTCACGAGAGGGGTTCATACACCGGAGCCATCGGAGAGAGTGAGGGCTACTTCGGAATAGCCAACAAAGGCACCATCTTCCTTGACGAGGTAGGCGAACTGCCGCCAGCAACGCAGGCACGACTGCTCAGGGTTTTGGAGACGGGTGAATACATACGCGTGGGCGGACAGAAAATCATGAAGACCGATGTGCGCATCGTCGCGGCCACCAACGTCAACATGCGGAAAGCCATCAGCGAAGGACGCTTCCGCGAAGACCTCTACTATAGGCTCAACACCATACCCATACAGATGCCTCCCCTGCGCGACAGGGGCGACGACATACTGCTCCTTTTCCGCCTCTTCGCCATGCAGATGGCAGAGAAATACAGGCTTCCCAAAATCTCACTCACCGAAGAAGCCAAAGAGATCATGCTCAAATACAAGTGGCCCGGAAACGTCCGGCAACTCAAGAACATTACAGAGCAGATGTCGGTGCTGAGCCAGGAAAGAGTCATCGGCAAGGAGACGCTGACGCACTACATACCCCAAGACCCCGAATCGACACAACTGGCCGTCATAGGAAACCACGACAACCACTCCTATGAGAGCGAACGCGAGATACTATACAAAATCCTCTACGAGCTCAGAGGTAACGTGAGCGACCTCCGCCGCGAGATGAACGGACTGCGCAAGCAACTCGACGAGGCGCGCGAACTCAACGGGGCAGGCGGATTCACCCATCACCTCACGTCGCTGGAGCATGCCGACAGACCGACAAGCGCCATGACCACAACCCATGGGAACATCAGTCCCGTGGAAGAAGCCGAGGCCGAGGAGATCAACGAGACAGAGACCCTGAACCTCAATGACCTCAGCCGGCAAATGCTGGAGAAGGCCCTTGACAAGAACAACGGCAACCGCAAAAAGGCTGCACAGGAGCTGGGCATCTCCGACAGGACGCTCTATCGCAAGATAAAACAATACAACCTCGACAAGGACAAAGCATGAGCAAACATCCTACACATCTCTCAGGACACATCTGCCGCACCGCCGTGCTGCCGGCAATACTCATGGCCCTAATCCTCGCAGGATGCAGCATCAGCTACAAGTTCAACGGAGCAAGCATCGACTACTCCAAGACCAAGACCATACAAATCAACGACTTCCCCATTCGCTCCAGCTATGTCTGGGGACCAATGCAGGCCATCTTCAACAACCAACTGAAGGACCAGTTCGCTGACCACACCAAACTCCAACAGGTGAAGCGCAACGGTGACCTGAAATTAGAAGGCGAAATCACTCAATACTCACAGCGAAACAAGTCTGTCACCAGTGAAGGCGCATCGGCACTCGTGGAACTCTCCATCACCGTGAACGTCAGATTCACCAACAATGTCAAGCATAGCGACGACTTCGAACGCACCTTTACAGCCACGCAAAGCTATGAGTCGACACAAAGCCTCAATGCCGTGCAGGAAGAACTCGTCACGCAAATGTGCAAAGACCTTACCGAACAGATATTCAACGCATCAGTAGCCAACTGGTAAAAACACGCCGACAATGAACCTGACCGAACTCATCCACCATCCGGAGCGCATGAACAAAGAGACGCTCTACGACCTGCGAAGTCTGCTGGCGCTGCATCCCTACTACCAGACAGCACGCATGCTGATGCTGCAAAACCTCTACTTGCTCCACGACTCCACCTTTGACGAGGAACTGCGGAAGGCCGCCATCTACATCACCGACAGGAAAGTAATCTTCAATCTCGTAGAGGCAGCACACTACAAAATCCGTCAAGACAAACAGAAACAACACCGGGAAAGCAGCAACGAAGACCGAGACCGCACCTTCACCCTCATCGACGACTTCCTCGAGTCAATACCCTCCGACGACCACGGCGACAACAAGAAACGGCAACCGACCACCGCCGACGCCACCATTGACTACGTCTCCTACCTGCTTCAGACCGAGAACAAGGAAGACAAGACCGCACAAGAGACACCCCAACTGCGCGGACAGAGTCTCATTGACGACTTCATAGAAAACGAGGACGGAAAAATACACCTCGAAGAAGAAAGCCGCGAAGACGAGATAGCACCCGAACAGTATGTGCCTAACGACTATGAAGGCAGCGAGGAGCAAGAAGAATACTTCACCGAGACACTCGCACGCATCTACATCAAGCAGCAGCGATATGACAAGGCGTTAGAAATTATTAAGCGATTAAATTTGGTTTATCCGAAAAAAAATCGTTACTTTGCAGACCAAATTCGATTTCTTGAGAAATTAATACTGAATAACAACTATAAAAAATAACACAAACAATGGGACTTTACACTCTTTTTGTAATCTTAATAGTGCTCGCAGCACTGCTCATGATTGGCATCGTACTCATCCAAGAATCCAAAGGCGGTGGCCTCTCATCCAACTTCTCTGCATCCAACTCCCTCATGGGCGTACGCAGAACAACAGACTTCATTGAGAAGGCCACATGGACCCTCGCCGCTGCCATGGTCATACTGAGCGTGCTCTGTGCATACGTAGCACCCACAGCATCCACCGAACAAAGCGTCATGGAGAAATCAGCTACCGAGACACAGACCACCAACCCCACCAACACACAAGGGTTCGGCGCAGCAGAGCAACAGGCTCCCGCAGCACAAGCACCTGCAGCCGCAGCAGAGAAAGCTGCCCCCGCACCGGCACAGGAAGCACCTGCCAAACCGGCACAATAAGCGGAAGCATACGTCGGAGAACTTTTTTTACGACAAAAAATACAGGGATTTATTTGGCCAGTCCAAATAAATCCCTTATCTTTGCATCCGCTTTCAAGCCCTCAACTCCATAAAGAGCGCACGGCGAAAGCGACAAACACCATTAGATGGTGCCCGTAGTTCAGTTGGTTAGAGCGTCAGATTGTGGTTCTGAATGTCGTGGGTTCGAGTCCCACCGGGCACCCTGAAAGACATTGCCGAAAGGCGATGTCTTTTTTTGTGACTAGACGTTATAGAGGCACCGTCGACCATCCGCCCCGCGAAGTCCCGCTTTCCTTCTCTTCACCATCATGGCAACAGCAACCATCCACAGGCTTGGCCACGCATGGGAGGACCATTCCCACCCTTCTTCCCCACACATATCCGCTTTCTTCTTCTATAGAATCTCACCCCTGACAACAGGCATCTTGCACCAGACAGATTTATGAGTGTCACATCGCTCTGTAATATCATCGGTGCCTGCAGGTCCGTTTGCCGGCTTAATCCCTAAAAACTGCAAAAAGGAGCTGGTGGGGAAGACGGTGTTAGAGAATCTTTGTATCTTTGCAGATGGGTTTCCGCCGCGGCACCATCAAGGAGGATGGTCGGACGGACGGATGCTGAAAGGAAAAGACAGAAGCATGGAGACAAGAAAACATATTGCAGGTGAGAAGAAGCGGTGCGGGAGTCACAACTGTACCCAAGCCATACTCCACACCTATGCCGACATTGCAGGCATAGACGAAGAAAGCAGCATGAACATAGCCAATGCGTTCGGTGCCGGCATGGGGAACATGGAAGGCACGTGCGGAGGACTTGTCGGTGCCGGCATCGTGCTGGGCCTGGTGAGCAAAGACCGCGCCAAGGCGATGAGGCAGATGCGGCAGGTGATGACACGTTTTCAACAGCGGAACGGAGCCACCCAGTGCAAGATGCTGAAGGGAGTGGGCACGAATGTGGTGCTGCGTGAGTGCCCCGACTGCGTTGCCGACGCCGCAGAGTTTCTGGAGGAGCAGTTGGATGGCAAGGATTGAGCGCGAGAAACAGACCGTCCGCAAGATGGTGAGCCTCTATTGCCGCCATTGCCTGAAGCAGGAAAACGTGCCTGATGAATACCAGCGACTGGCCGACTATGCCTGCCACCGTCTTGACCGCTGCAGGTATGGTGAGCGGAAGACCACCTGCGAAGACTGCCCCACCCACTGCTATGCCCCCGTGGAGCGGGAGCGGATACGCCAAGTCATGCGCTGGACAGGACCGCTGATGATACGCTATGCGCCCAAGGAGGCCGTCCTGCACCTGTGGGACAAAGCCCGGAGAAGGCCAAAGCGCCAACGGCAATGACGTGTCGGCGCGAAACGCCAGCGGACAAAAGACAATCGCACACAAACGCAAGGAAAGATGCATTTGTGTGCGATTTGTCATTAATGTCCGGCCTTTGCCGGTCGCAGTGGAGCTGGAGGGAGTCGAACCCTCGTCCGAACAAGGAAACCATCCGCTTTCTACACGCTTAGTCCAGCTTTGTTTTTCGTGCCATGCCAAGGCCTGAACTACCCACGACACGACCTTATCCTCTAAATTTCACCGATGCATCGAGGCCTGCAACGGCTATTTCCGATTTACCTGCACCGCTTGATCCTCAGATTCGGAACAACACCCTTGGAGCGATGTCTCGTTCTCCTACCTTGTAAGAGAATTAAGCCTGTAATCTACTGTGCTTCGATTAAGCAGCGAGAGCATACTTATTGTTGCCAATTAATTTTTCGACCGGTGTGATTATGGAGTCTACAGCCGTCACTCCGCGTGCTTACGAACCATCTCGTCTTGCCGTCAAATCCAGTCAACCCCATATTGATGATGAGTGTCTGAA
>RHMF01001647.1_pt1 | contig 10269 bp, 9 predicted proteins | sample 5365151 | NCBI WGS metagenome assembly RHMF01 (sample SAMN10266501, study PRJNA497801) | feces metagenome | isolation source: feces | host: Bos taurus | place: China: Prairie of Fairy Mountain | collected 2017-08-14 | reverse complement strand
GCGCTTCCTGTTTTCCGCTGACAGCGAGAAAGAGGCCCGAGAGGAACTGTATGCAGCGTAAGATGGCCCGGCCGGAAGAAATTTCGGCCGTTTTTTTATACAATAAAAAGAAGTATGGAGCGACCCGACAGGGTCGCTCCATACTTCTTTTTGCACTTATTTGCCCCATACCAGATCCAGCGCCTGATAGCGGTTGGAAATGTCGACGGTCAAGGGGGCTCCTCCGTATTCGCCGTCCAACGTCCAGGGTAGGGGTTCCGGGCAGATGATCTGCAGCTTGCTGGTGGTGAAGGAGACAATGGCGCCACCGTCCACGGGCGCCTTCTGCTGCAGGGTGGTCACAAAGCTCTGCAGCTCGGTCAGTGATTTGGGACGGCGGATCAGCAGGACCTCAAACAGACCGTCGTCCAGACTGACATCGGTGGCCAGCGGATTTTTAAAGCCGCCTACCGAGATGGTGTTGCTGACCATACCGTAGAAGAAATCCCCTTCCACCGTGCCGCCATCGTGGATTAAGGTCACGGGATAACTCTTAATGGAGCCGAGGTGTTTTACGCCCTCCATCAGGTAGGCCAGATGGCCGAACATGTTTTTGAATTCCTGCGGCGTGTCATAGGATACATCGGTAAAGGCGCCGAAGGCGGCCACGTAGATGAAGGTCTTTTCGTTGAACTGGCCCACATCACTTCTGCGTACAGGTCCGGTGACTGCCATGTGGGCGGCGTCTTCCAGAACCTTGGGCAGCCCCAGATTGCGGGAGAAGTCGTTGGTGCTTCCGGCTGGGATATAGCCCAAAACAGGCGGGTCTTGCAAGGTCAGCAGGCCGGAGATGGTTTCGTTCAGCGTTCCGTCGCCGCCGCAGCAGACGACCCGCTCATACTGTCCGCCCAGTTCGGCGGCCGCACGGGCGGCGTCACCGCGGCACTGGGTGGGATAGGCGGTGGTCAGCCAACCCTCCTTGGTGAAGGTGTCCAGAATGCCGGGCAGATGGCCTTTTACCGAACCTTTGCCGGCGGTTGGGTTAAAAAGAAAAAGAAGTTTTTTCACTGGAAATCCCTTCCGTTCTATTTCGATAATCAATGTCATTATATCCCTGCGCAAGGAAAAATCAACAAAGGATTTGTAAACTTTTTATGCATTATTTGTCGATTTAAAGCGGTAAAGCGTATTGCTTTTTAAGGAATTCGTGGTACAATGAAAACCAACTGACCACAGGGGTGTGATTAACTTGAACCGCAAAACCTTCGCCGCTGCTTTTCCCATCACCGTTCCGGTGCTGATGGGCTATTTGGCTATCGGCATCGCATTTGGGCTGATGCTGGAGGCGGCAGGATACAACGTAATATGGGCCTTTTTTATGTCGCTGTCCATTTATGCCGGATCGGGCCAGTATCTGGGTGTGGAACTGCTTGCTACCGGTGCTGCTTTGGCTCAGGTGGCTTTGCTGACCTTCCTGATCAATTTCCGCCATCTGGTGTACGGTCTGTCCATGCTGGAAAAGTTTCGCGGCATGGGCAAACGCAAATGGTACATGATCTTTTCGCTGACCGATGAGACTTACGCTCTGCTGGCGGGCGCCAATCCTCCGCCGGGCATTGCTTCCCGCGATTTCTACTTCGCCGTGGCTATTCTGGACCATTGCTATTGGATTTTGGGGTCGATTATCGGCTCGGTGGCCGGTGCGCTGATCGGCTTTGATACCACCGGTGTGGAGTTTGCCATGACCGCACTGTTTCTGGTGATTGCAGTGGATCAATGGCGCAGTTACCGCAGTCATATCCCGGCCATTCTGGGTGCGGGAGCCACCCTGCTTTGCCTGTTTGTGGTGGGTGCCGACATGATGCTGCTGCCTGCACTGGTCATCATCGTGGCGATTTTGTTGATTCTGCGTGTCCGGCTGGAAAAGAAAACTGCCGATGCCCAACCGAATGAAGGAAAGGGGGCTGAATCAGAATGCTGACGCCTGTTCAGGCCATTGCTTCGATTACTGTTATGGCCGTTGTAACCTTTCTGACCCGATTTCTGCCGTTCCTGCTCTTTGACCGGGGTGAGGAACCGCCCAAACTGGTGCTGTATCTGGGGCGTGTATTGCCTCCGGCCGTTATTGCCATGCTGATTATTTACTGTCTGCGCAATCCGGTCCTGACGGTGTCGGAAGACCTGACCGAAACCCTGTCCGGTTGGTGGGCGGCCATTGTTTCCTTTTTTGTGGGGTGGGCGCCCCAACTGATTTCGGGTGCGGTGGTGGTTATTCTCCACATATGGAAGAAAAACAACCTGCTGTCCATTTTCAGCGGGACCATACTGTATATGATTCTGGTTCAGTTTGTGTTTGTGTGAATATCCAAGGCCGTGTCGTTTCCGACACGGCCTTTGGTTTGTTTACATCAGATTAGTCAGTACCTCGCCGGCGGCGTTGGCAAACAGTCTGGCCCCGCGCAGGGCCTCCTGCAGGGTGTTTCCGTGGGACCCTACTTCGATCAACAGGGACCCTTGGGTAAGCTGCTGATTAAATCGGGAGGAGCGCAGCATGATGGGACGGGCCGCCGTGGGCCACCGGGTGTCCAAAACTTGCTGAATGCGCACAGCCAAGGCCAGATTTTTCTGCCAATGGGGGTGTTTCTGCCCCAGATCGTCGGTTCCTACGATCATCATGACCTGCGCGGTTTTTTCTCCGTCGATTTCGGTGACCGCTTTGTATACCGTGCCGTTTTCGCCGACCAGTGCGTCCCGGTGGACGTCCAGTACAATCTGAATGGAGGGGTATTCTTTCAGCCACGCCTCGATTCCTTCGCAGGAGCGGCCGTAGGCGCCGCTGTACTGCGGATAGTCGTACAAGGTCCGGTCATGGACTACGGACAAGCCCAGGCCCTCGAAAATGGTTTGCATTTCATCCCCGATGCGAACCACGTTGTAGGCCTCGTTGGTGGTGCGGGAGGCATCGCTTTCCTGATAGATGTCGGTGCCGTCCATGGTATATGCCTCGCTGCCGTGGGTATGTACGATCAGGATCTGCGGACCGTCCTTGGGTAGTTCCAGTGTGACCTCGGTCTGCGCAAGGACAGCGAGATCCACGGTTTTACCGGTCCGGTTATACAGGTAAACACCCTGCGTGGCCAGCGCACCCTCGCTTTCGGAGGGCAAGAAGGTGCGAGGCAGGATATCCTCCGGAGCGGCGGTGGTTTCCGGAAGAGGCGTTTCTTCCAGATCCTCAAGTTGAGCAGGTGGCGGTTCGGGAAGCGCATTCTCCGGGCTTTCGGTGGGCTGCGTCTGCAGTTGGGCGATGGGTTCCGAGTTGGCCTGCAGAAAGGCAGATTCACTTAGGGCCAGCTGCTGCCAGTGGGTCAGTTGATTCCAAGGGGTGTCACGCCAGGTCTCCGGACCCAATTCGGCCTGCAGGGCGGCAGCCACAAAGGCCGAACTTTCACCCAACCGCAGGCAGGCCTCGCCCGGGTCGCAGGTCAGAGCAATAAGCCAGATTGCCACAACGGCGAGAAACAGCGCAACCGACCGCCGCAGCCAGCGAAAACCTTGTCCTCTCATACTTTATCCCATCCTTTGTCCTTTGTGATGAAACAGTTTATGCGGCCTGAAGGGGGGATATTCCGCTAAATGCTTTGAAAATCAAAGGTATTGACAGCAGAAACAGGAAGCGTATAATGAGCCTCACCGATCAAGAATTATGAGGTGGTTTGTTTGGATACACGAGGTGAAGCGCTCAACCGTTTTATGGTGGAGACATTTAATGAAATTCTTAGAACCGAAGAGCAGTCCCTGACTGAGAAGTGGCCCGATCTGACCGTGCGAGAGGTTCACCTGCTGGAGGAGGTCTGCCGAATTGTGGACGAGGGGCGGGATAACCGCGCATCCGCCATTGCCGTGGCCCAGCGGGTCACCGCCGGGACGCTGACAACCATGGTTGCCCTGCTGGAGAAGAAGGGCTATCTGGAGCGCCGCCGGGATGGGAATGACCGCCGTGCCGTACGCATCCACCCCACCGAAAGAGGGTGGCAGGCCAATCAAGACCATACCGCCTTTCATCAGGAACTGGTGGAAACCGTGCAGGGTGTGCTCAATCAAGAGGAATGCGCGGTGTTCCTGCGCGCACTGGACGTGGTCAGTGGGTTTTTTCAAAATAAAAACATCGGGTAAGTGTGCTTCTGATGGCAACAGTTTGCATTTAATTTGTTAAAAAATCCTTTGTTTTGACTTCATACTTTATCCACATTTTTGGGGTATCTTATCGCTGTGAAATAAAATACCGCTCCAAAGGAGAGAGACAAATATGAATTACGATTTTTATGAATCCCCTCATCGTCCGCAGGAGGAAACCATTCCAATCACCGATTTTAAGGTAGAAGATATGGGATCTGCCTCCGGCGAGCCCAAGAAAAAGAGAGGGTGGCTTAAAGTTGTGGCACTTTGCCTGGTTTGTGCGCTGTTGGGCACCGCAGGCGGTGCGGCAGTCGCCACCGTGCTGGCTGAAAAATCCGGTCAGGGTGAAAATACAACCACCCTTTATGAAAGTGACCGAGTGCCCACCGTAGTGGGCGTGACCCATGTCAACACCGGGAAAGAGCGCTCGCTGGAGGAAATTTATGCCTCCTGGGTTAATTCCACCGTGGGCATCAGCACCGAAATCGTGACCACCAACTGGTTCGGCCAGCAGGTCATCGGCGGCGCTGCCGCCGGTTCCGGTTTTGTCATTTCATCGGATGGCTACATTGTCACCAATTATCACGTGGTTGAGGGTGCGCACACCATCAAGGTCACATTTTATGACGGCTCGGAGTATCAGGCTAAACTGGTGGGTGGAGAAGCAAACAATGACGTGGCTGTGCTGAAAATTGATGCACAGGGGCTGACCCCGGTCATCATCGGCAATTCCGACAATCTCCATGTGGGCCAAACGGTTACAGCGATTGGCAATCCTCTGGGTGAGCTGACGTTCAGTCAGTCGGCCGGTATCATTTCGGCCATGGACCGCACGGTGACCTTTGACGGCGGCGTTAAAATCAACATGCTCCAGACCGACTGCACCATCAACGCGGGCAACTCCGGAGGTCCTCTGTTTAACCTGTACGGCGAGGTCATCGGCATTACCAGCGCAAAGTATTCCAACAACGGCTCTTATTCCGAGGCGACCATCGAGGGTATCGGTTTTGCCATTCCCATGAACGATGTGGAGGGCATCATCAAGGACCTGATCGAGCACGGTTATGTGACCGGTAAGCCCAATGTGGGAGTTCTGCTGGACGATATTGATATCAACGCCCTGCGGTACGGTATTCCCGACGGAGCCGAGATTATGGCCATTTTGGAAGGCTCCTGCGCCCAGAAGGCTGGTTTACAGGTGGGCGACATTGTGACCAAAGTGGATGATGCCGAGATTACCGGTGTGACCGGCCTGCAAGATGCGGTCAGGAAGCACAGGGCCGGAGATTCCGTGATCTTTACCGTTTATCGCAATGGTGATACAAAGGAAATTACCATGACGTTGGATGAGAGCAATCAGGAACGTGCCGAGGCAATGAATACGCTTGCGGAAGAATACAACAAGAGCCAGCAGGAACAGCAGCAATCTCAGCAGGGTAACAGTTATTATCCCGGCTACGGATTTGGCTGGCCCTTTGGTTGGTAATGTGAATTGACAGCGGCGCCTCCGTTTTCGGGGGCGCCGTTTTGATGAGAAAGCCCACCGGACAGATTTAAGCTGCCCGGTGGGTTTCTTCCAGAAAAAAGAAATGCCGCCCAAATGGACGGCATTTCGAAAAAAGCAGATTGTACGGTAAAATCAGCGCTTGCTGAACTGGGGCGCGCGGCGAGCTGCCTTCAGACCGCACTACTTCTTCTCGCAAACCCGAAAACCCTTGTGTATCAAGGGCTTTTGGCATCGCTCTCAGAATTTAACCCCTGATTTAACCCATTACAAACGCAGCCAAACTTGGTTAGGCTGGTTGACTGAACGCTGTGTTTATAATAGCCGAAAGTCGCTCGGGTTTCAATGCAAAATGTTGTGCCCCATCAGAGTCCTTAAAATCAGAAAATATTGAAAGTAACTCGTTAGTCATTCTGGTTTCTCATATAAAACAGATCAGCTTCGTCTCTGGGAAGTGCGCGTGAATAGTAAAAGCCTTGCATATAATCGCACCCTGCTTCGCAGACACGCTGTTTCTCTGTTTCGCTTTCTACACCCTCGCACAGGACCTTCATACCCAGATCATGCCCTAATTTTGTTAACCCCTGTAGTAAGGTATTTCCTCTGGGAGTAGTAGACTTCAGCAAAATGTGGTGATCAATCTTGATCATATCAATCGGATAGTCACACAAGTCTTGCAGAGACGAATAGCCGCTTCCCAAATCATCCAGAGCAATCTTACAGCCCATTTTTTTACATTCCAGGATATTACGGTAGGCAACCGTCGTATTGTCCATCAAAGAATCCTCTGTTAATTCGATGATCAAACAGTCGTGAGAAAACTGATATTTTCCCAACACACCTTGGAACCGCTCCACAAAATCGTTTCGAGATACTGTTAGCCTTGTAAAATTACAGGATATCCACAAATGCTCTTTGCCTGTCAGACTCCACTGCTCCAACTGTCTGCAAGCCTCTTCCAGAATGTAAAAATCCAATTTGTCTATAAGTCCAGCCGATTTCAGCGGATCAATGAATGCACCTGGAGATAGTAGTCCCTTCTCACGGCTTTGCCACCGGGTCAAGGCTTCCGCCCCTATAATTCTTTCGTTTCGATCCACGATCATTTGCATATAGAGCAGAAACTCGTCCCCATCAAATGCATCCGAAAGTTTTCTCTGGAGTTCGATTTTAGTTGCCTCGCGATTCAACAAAGCCTTGTCCACAAAAACACAACTACATTGATTTTGAGCAGCAGCATTGTAACCCTGTCGGGCGTTGAATACCGCGGTCTCTACCGACAGATTGGCCGTGTCGATCCAGAAAACTCCAGCATGGAACAAAATGCGGTGCTCTTCCAAAAATGTCCCTTCGTATCTATTCAACTGTTCCAGAATTTCAGACATCTGGATACTGGCAGCTTCCTCCGATGGTGCCTGAAAAGCCAACAGAAAAACACCATCACCAAGTCGTGCTGCAAAATCTCCATCTGCAGCCGAATGAGACAGCACATCGGCGGCATAGCGTTGAATCTCCTCGGCTTTCAAAACCCCCAAATACTGCTCAATCCGCTGTACATCCAAAGAGATATAACTCAAATAGTACAATGCATAGTTGGCCGGTGTGATACAATGCCGGAAGGTATTCTCAAAATATGATTGATTACCAATGCCTGTCAGTGGATCAATGAACCGAATTTTGTTGTTTCTCTTTCTGGTCTTTCTGTGCCAAAGCAAAACTGCCGCAAGCACCGCAATGATCAGAAGCAGGATACCTCCGATGATTCCGGCCCACCAGTACAGCTTCTGTTCCGGCTGCGGTTCCGGCACGCGCAATGACAGTTCCAAAACCTGCTGCGCCGACAAATTCTCCAGGGATGACCGGATCACTTCCTCGACCCACCCCGGGGTGATGGCTGTGAATGCAACGCAGATCTCGGTATTCCCGTCATATCGCAGCAGTATCAATTCACGCTCTGCCGTCTCAATTTCTCCCCGAACATAGGCCGATACCAGTTCTACCTGTCCGTTTTTCGCAAGACGGTTCTGCTGATTGATCATTCCGGGATGAATATAGACAAATTCCAGTCCGGTGGTTTGGGAAATCTGTTTATACAACTCCGGCAGGATCCCTTGGTAACTATTCGACTGTGTGTCGTAATACTCAAAAGGGAATAGGTCTGGGTTTCCCGCCACATAGACAGTATCGTTTTCCGCTGTTTCTGTAGCAGTTGCATGATTTGGCAGCCCCAGAAAGAGTGCAACTATAAGGATTGGAACTACCATCCATTTTTTCATAATTCACTATCCTCAAAATCTTGTCGCAAAGTTAGAAATTGTTCCATAAATGCGTTCAAAGCATCATCCGTCCGGTTGGCCAGTATCGCCATATCTTCCCGAAGCTTAACAATAGCCCCGGTGTATAATTCGAGCTTTTGGGTCTGGGCCTGACCCTTTGTTTTTATTTCCAGAAGAAGCTGCTCCGTTTCATTCTTTGTCTGGGAACGGAGCTGTTCGGTTTCCTCTTGGGCCTGTTGGAGAAGCTCTGCAGCTTCTTCCTGAGCTTGCTGGCGGAGTTGCTCAGCATACTGTCCGGCCTCCAGTAGCATGGCACCTATATCGCACGCGTTTTGCTTGCAGACAGCAAGTTCTGCCTCCAGATCGTCTATCTTCTTCTGCAGCCTTGAACGTTCTTCACGGAAAGAGTCTGTTTCTGCCATAAGCTTTGCATTGAACTCTTCATTCATTGTGGCAATGTATTGGCAGACACTGATTTTGGAATAGCCAAACAGGGCACTTTTCAGAATTTCCTTGTCCATAATATACCTCTCACTTGATATTTATTTTTTGACGTTCAATACGTCCCCAATTCAGCTTTTTCTTTCTATAGCCAATGAATGCCGTCGCGCGGACAAAGGCCATGGCAAAGCGAAGAATGCAAACTTCAAAGAAGCACAGCAGCACTGCTTTCACTACGTCCATGAAGGTGATTTTTAAATCTATGGTTTGGATTCTGGCAAAAAAGGCTGTTAGTGTCAGCACGCAATTGTACAGTGCGTAAATTAAGAAGAACAGTACCATAAATGGCACATTGATCAGATCTACCGCAAAGGCCAAAATCATGGTAATTACGCCAAATATCTCAATAAAGGGGGACAGCAGTTCATAAATCAAAAAGTAAAAGAAGGAAATAAAGCTGACCGGGCCAAATTTGGGGTTAGCCAGCATCATCCTATGCTTCCACATACTCTGAAACAGGCCCAGATGCCACCGTTTGCGCTGTTTGCGCAAATCCCGAAACTGTTCCGGCACTTGGGTCCAGCAGATGGCATCGGTAGCATACTTAATTGCATAGGGCATGTCGTTTGTGACACAGTATTCGTGAAGCTTTACCACCAATTCCATATCCTCGCCCATGGTAGAGTTGTCGTATCCTCCGGCGGCGATGACCACATCTTTTTTAAATAGGCCAAAGGCACCGGATATGATCAGCGAACCGTTGAATTTATCAAATAGGATCCGAGAAGCAAGGAAGGAACGATCATATTCCAGTACCTGCATACACGCCAGAATATTATTAGGGAGATGATAGTCCACCACCCGTCCCCGTTCCAATGTTGCACCATTGCACGAACGGATCACGCCGCCGACCGCAACTACATTCTCCTGCTCAAGGATCGGACGGACGATTTTGCTTAAAGAGTCATACTGGAGTACCGAATCTGCGTCCATACAAATGAAATAGGGATACCGGCAAGCATTGATGCCCATGTTCAAGGCATCTGCCTTTCCGCCGTTTTTTTTGCGGATCAGGGTCAAGGGTACCTTCTGCGCAGTCGTTTCGTAGATGAATTCCTCAGGTTGGCAGGGAATTTTTCGATGAATCGGGCGGCGAATAGGGTGCATATGGAAAGCGTCGATCAATTTCTGGGAAGTGGCATCCTTGGAGCCGTCATCCACCACAATGATTTCATACAGCTTATATTCCAGTGCCAATAGCGACCGGACGGTTTCCACCACCGTTACTTCTTCGTTGTAGCCCGGGACAACAATACTGATGGGTATGTAGTAGTCTTGAAGCAGCGTATTTTTCAGTTTTTCTTGCTGCCGCTTCTTATACAGGTCAGATGAGCCGATAACTACCGCCAGAAATAAAAAAGTGGAGTAACCAATCATATAAATTATGAAAAAAACATTCACCCAGTCCAGCACGGTCTTGGCCACCATAAACAGAGTATCATTTACTAACCAGTCCAATGCCAACCGCCTCCGTCTCTTTCATTGTCTTTTGGTCAAACCGGTATCGCATGATTTCACTGGCATAGCGATCACGGCCCTCAAATACATCAACCATGTCTGTGTAATACAGGCCCAGAGTCATCAAACTCTGGGAGGCATTGAACCGCACATGCCAGTTTGGACTATGGAGCAGCTCTTTCAAAATGGCCGCAGTCCGGTCACCTGGGTAGCCGGACAGTGCGGAAGCGGTGATCGAGGTGTATATCCACTGGTCGTGCTGATATTTCTCGACAATATCCGTTAATACCGGATAGGCAGGGGGATAGGCATACTTGCCCAAATAACGGATGCAGCTATAAGCAACCTCATCATCAACACCATGTGAGGTCAGCA